>Ga0129312_1000140_pt1 | contig 72809 bp, 81 predicted proteins | sample O827metagenome_FD_94434 | JGI IMG/M metagenome (GOLD analysis project Ga0129312, IMG submission 94434) | Orangutan group fecal microbial communities from Wisconsin, USA - O827 metagenome | ecosystem: Host-associated > Mammals > Digestive system > Large intestine > Fecal | place: USA: Wisconsin... | reverse complement strand
TTCGTGAAGTAAGCCTTGTACTTGCCGGAGCTAATCCTGGAGCGTTTATCGATTCCGTAATGGTTCACGATAATGAGTCCGGAGATTCAGCGATTATCTATACCGGTGAACCTATTTACTTATCACCAATGATATGGGTTGGGTTGACGCTATTATGAGCAAGACTCAGAAGATTCCTCATGGACGTGTACGTACTTCCCATGTAGATATTCGTAACATTGATGCTCTTCAGGCAAAAGGTTACAAGAAAGGAAATAAGAAGAACATCACTGGAAACTATGCTCTTGTAAGACGTACAACTGATCCTCAGACAGTATATGTTACTTCTGAATTACATCGTGATGATGTTATTGATATCGAAGATTTCGATTATGTAGAATTCCAGTATCGCGTAGATCAGATTTCCTTAAAGGAGACCTTGGCTGTTGCTACTATGCTTGGCGATGATCGTCCGGATAGCGATCCTGAGAAAATCTTCCCTGAGCACATTCGTCCTGTATGGACCGATGATGAACTTTATACAATCCATAAGGATGTAGATTTCACAGCTATGGCTAAAGAGCTTCAGGGTTCTAACGCTGAACAGAACTTTGGTGAAAGCTTTATTTATGCAGAGGCTATGGTTACTGCTTTGCGTATGGCTCGTAAGGATTTCCGTGGAACAGGTAAGCCGGATCTGTACATCTCTACAGATGCTCACAATACCATGATTCTTGCAAGAGATCGTAATGGTCGTCGTATCTATGAAACAGATACAGAGCTTGCAGCTGCTTTAGGTGTTGCTAACATCTATGAAGTAACTCAGTTTGAAGATAGAGTTCGTACTGATTCTGAAAAAACCAAGCACAAACTCCATGCAATCTGCGTAAACATGGCTGATTATGGCTATGGTGCTTCTAAGGGTGGCGATGTAACTCACTTCACTGACTTTGATATTAAGTTTAATCAGCTTCAGTCTCTTTTAGAGACACGTAAGTCTGGTCAGCTTACAAGAATCAAGTCTGCAATCGTTATCGAAGAAGTCGTAACTGAGTAATAAGTAAGGGGAAATTTCAAAATGGCAAAATTTTATGGGAATATCGGCTATGCTCAAATGGTTGAGAAAAAGCCCGGTGTATGGAAAGAGGAAATTATTACTCATCCATATTACGGAGAATTAGTTCGTAACACCAGACGACTTCAATCTTCCGACCAGCTCAATGACAATATCACAGTTGCAAATGAGATCAGTATCATAGCCGACCCATTTGCCAATGAGAATTTCTATTCAATGCGATATGTCGAATTTAATGGTGCTAAATGGAAGATAAGCAACGTTGAAGTTCGTTATCCGAGATTAATTCTTACGTTACAGGTAACACGTTCACATTTACACAAAATAACTATTCGCCTAAGGCTCTTTCTCGTATCGAGATTTATAGACAGACGAAGAATCAGTTTTCGGCAATGAAAGAGGCATTAACATGATTAAATCAGTTACAGTGACAAACTACTTGGGCGATAGTATAAAACTTGAATTGACGAGGCCAGAGAAATCTGGCTTCATCATCAAGTCTATCGATGGATTAGGACCTTCGCCAGCGAATGTTAACACGACGGAGGTATCAACAAATGACGGTTCATTATTTAACTCAGCTAGGTCTAGTCAGAGAAATATTGTTCTCAAATTGCAATTTACAGAGACCATTACGGAATCTATTGAGGACATTCGACAGAAAACATATAAATATTTTCCGTTGAAAAAGAATCTTACACTCCTTATTGAGACAGATAATCGTATTGTTTCTACCGTCGGTTATCCGGAAACGAATGAACCAACTATATTTGACGCAAAAGGAGAAGGATGTTCCATTTCAATCATATGTCCGGACCCTTATTTTTATTCAGCAGGAGAAGATGGAATCAACGAAACCGTATTCTATGGTGTCCAAGCAGTCTTTGAGTTCCCTTTTGAGAACAATTCTTTAACAGAACCATTATTGGAGTTTGGCATCATCATGAATCAGACAGAGAATGTCATTACTTATCGTGGCGATTCAGAAATCGGATTGACCATTAGTATTCATGCAATCGGTGAAGCGTCAAATATCACCATTTACAATACTGGAACAAGAGAGAAAATGACTATCGATACTGATAGATTGAAAGCTTTAACTGGTTCTGGAATTATTGCAGGTGATACGATTACTATTACGACAACTAAAGGTCAGAAAGGAATCACCCTACTTAGAAATGGTAGGATTACCAACATTCTTAACTGTTTAAAACGAGGTTGCAATTGGTTTACATTAGCAAAAGGTGATAATATCTTTGCTTATTCTGCTGAGACAGGTAGCAGTAATCTTCAGTTCCGTATGGAGAACAAAATTATATATGATGGGGTATAAAGATTGTGGAAATTTATGTATTAAATACAAATTTCGAATCTGTCGCCGTTGTAGATGAATTTGAATCTCTTATTTGGACAGACCGCTATGACGAAGCTGGTGACTTTGAGTTATATATGTCTATGGATAAGAGATTACTGGAATACTTGAGGAAAGATTACTATCTATGGAACGCAGATTCGGAACATATGATGATTATTGAAGGAATCAATATCGTATCAGACGTAGAGGAAGGAAACAAACTCATTGTATCCGGACGTTCATTAGAATCTATTCTGGATAGAAGGATTATATGGGGTCAGAGAGTATTAAAAGGATTACTCCAAGATGCTATTCACACCCTAATAAATGAATGTATCATTTCTCCTGAGATTTCCGAAAGAAGAATTGACAATTTTATATTTGTCGAAAACATTGATCCTCGAATTACCGGACTTACAATTGATACTCAGTATACCGGTGATAATTTATATGATGTCATTCAGACATTATGCGAAAAGAATAATATCGGCTTTAAGATTGTTTTAAACGATTCTAATCAATTCGAATTTTCACTTTATTGTGGAGAAGACCGTTCGTATGAACAGTCAGATAATCCATATGTTATATTTTCCCCCGATTTCGAAAACATCATAAATAGCAATTATCTGGAATCCAACAAAGTTATGAAGAATGTAACACTTGTTGCTGGTGAAGGAGAAGGTGCTGCTCGAAAGACAAAAACTGTTGGAAGTCATAGTGGATTGACTAGACGAGAACTGTTTACAGATGCTCGCAATATTTCTTCAGATATTGGTGACGGACAAACTCTGACAGATGCCGAGTATTACGAACAGTTAGAACAGAGAGGAACTGATAATTTATCGGAGTATAAGGAAGTGGTTTCGTTTGAGGGAGAAGTTGAAGCAACGAGAATGTTCAAATATGGAGAGGATTTCTTCATAGGAGATATTGTTCAGATTGCAAATGAATATGGACACGAGGGGCAAGCTTGTATTTCTGAGTTTGTAATGTCTCAGAGCGAAAGCGGAATCTCTATGTATCCTACATTTAAAACAATCCAAAAAGACGGGGAAGGAGATGATATTTAATGAGCAAGATAACAAATCCAGAATTGGAGAGTAGCGTTACTTGTGGATTTTATAACAGTCTAGGCGATAGAAAATATGATGCGATTCAAATGTCAGAGATGTTTGATGGAATTATTAATGACGGTATTTTTGCATCTATTGGAACTGGTTTTGTTGTAAAAGCTGATACCGGAAACATTGTAAATGTTGGTATTGGAAAAGCATGGTTCAATCATACCTGGACAAAGAATGATGCTATTTTACCAGTAACTTGTGAAGAATCGGAAGTTCTTTTGGATAGAATCGATGCAATTGTTATTGAAGTAAATACGTTGAATGAAGTCCGAGATAATTTTATTAAACCGATTAAAGGAACGCCATCTAGCGAACCTGTTAATCCTACTTTATCAAAGAGCGGAAATGTATATCAGCATGCTCTTTGCTATATCTATCGCAAAGCAGGGTCAACAGAAATTACGCAAGCCGATATCACAAATGTAGTCGGTTCAGAAGAAACACCATTTATTACAGGATTAATGCAAACAATTTCTTTGAGCGAACTTCTTGGTCAGTGGGAAGATGAACTCGATCAGTTTGTAGCTTCTGAAACAGCTGACTTTGATGCCGATTATCAGATTTTAAAGAATAATATGGAAGCGGCAGCAGCAGTATTAACAGAATGGACAAAGAGTGAGCAGGCAACATTCCTCGATTGGTTTAATTCCATGAAAGGACAATTGAGTACAGATGCAGCAGGTAATTTGCAGAATCAAATCGATAAAGCAAATATAGAAAGCATCCTCGTCAATGGATTACCATCTGGAACAAAGATATTTTCAGATGATGGAACAACCATAACAACGACGGATGAAAACGGTTCTGTTTTAGAGAAAGTATTTACCGAAGAATTCACAAAATGTACATCAACACTGAAAGATTCTAACGGTTCTATCATAGCCACATTGGTAAAGACATTCTCTACAGACGGTAGAACAATATCAAGCACACTCACAATTATTTAGTTATAAAAACGAAAGGAGATTTCAAAATGGCAGAAGAAGATCTGATCTATGGTAAAAATAGACACATGTTTGGAGGAATCGAACCCTCTAATATGCTTGGGTTTAAAGCAATATCTAGTTATGACGTCGCAACATCAAAGGCTCGTATAAAGATTATTGCCGAATTACCAAATGACACAGTAATCAATAACCAAACATTATGTACAGTTTCCGGTGCAATTATTAGAAAGAAAGCCGGAAGTTATCCAAAGGATGAATTTGATGGTACGTTGATAGCGGATATCAAAGAGAATACCGAAATCTATGATACAGACGTAGTAATCGGTACGACTTACTATTATGCAGCATTCCCCTATACTTCACAAGGAGTATACAACAGGAATAAAGCGAATCGAGCAATGGTTTTAGCTCAGAAGTATTTATATTTGTATGGATATGATTTGACGATTTCGGATAACAATCCTGCAACAAGAGTCACATATCCTTCAGATGTTGATAACGCAGCTTTTGAAGCAGCTGGTATGAATTTCACAACTAGTAAGTTCAACTATGGTGGATGGCCTAGCACTCCTGGTGAAAAATTCATGCCTCGTCCTTGTATGCTTAGATTCGATGGAACAGTTGCAGAATATCTCGATCCGGATGATTATACCAAGACTGTTGACGGTGCCGCTTCTAAAGTAGCAACTACTACATTCATGGGTAATGCTATGATGGAGTGGGGTAAAATCTACACTCATAGAGAAGTAGTTGATGGGGTTTATAAATTCCGTTGCTCAGATATTCCTCTTGGTGACGATTGGGATTGTTGGTGTAATTACGATAAGAATAACAATGTTATCGAACATTTCTATACACCTATTTATTTCGGCTCAAATGTCAGTAGCGTTCTTCGCTCTATTTCTGGACAGAGTAATTATGTAAATAATACTGCTCAATCCGAAATCAATCTTGCAGTTGCAAACGGTGATGGATGGTATACAGAGGTATTGGCTGATAGACTTCTTATTCAGGACTTACTGGTTCTTATGGCTAAGAATACAGAGCTTCAGAATATTTATGGTACGGGAAGATGCTCAAGTAGTAATTCAAGTGCTATTGGTCAGGGCACTATGAATACCAAAGGAATGTTCTGGGGCGACAAATCTCAAACCAATGGCGTTAAAGTATTTGGTATGGAAAACTGGTGGGGAAATCTTTGGAGAAGAACTGCTGGTTGGATAAATGCTAATGGTACTCAGAAAATTAAAATCACTGCTGGTACGCATGATGGTTCTACAGCAAATGGATACAATCTGGATGGTTCTGGATATATCACAGTTGCAGATGCTACACCAGCAGGAACTTCAGGTGGTTACATTAGCGAAATGAAGACATTACCATTTGGACGAATCCCATTTAAAGCAAGTGGATCAGCAACTACATACGAGGCAGATGGTCTGTGGTTCAATAATGGACAGGTAGATTACGCTGTTGTTGGTGGCCGCTGGGACGGCGCGTTGCTTGTTGGTCCCTTCGCGTCTCATCTGAGCGCTGCGGCGTCGGATACGTACACGGGCCGTGGGGCGGCTCTCTCTTGTAAACCGCTTGCGGTATAGGAGAGGACGGGAGAACCTTAGGTTCGCCGGCTGAACAGAAATTCAAAATAATGTAATAAATCGGGGTATATGCTGCGCCTCGCTATTGTTGGTGGCAACTGGAACAACACGTTGCTTGATGGTCCCTTCACGTCTAATCTGAACAATACGGCGTCGAATACGAACACGAACAATGGGGCGGCTCAATCTTATCTAAGTTTTGATGACTCTCAACGAAATGCAACATATATCGTCACTTTTAATGTGGCAGGAGGCTTAACAGCCTCTTCCGCACCGCTTGGTGAAAATAAACTCGGGTGCAAGCATCTGCTAGTAGCAATGTGTCGAACGTGGATGAGAGGATAAGAGAGAATGAAGTCTTACAATCACTTGTACGAAATATGCATTTCCGAATCTAATCGTCGGGAAGCTGTGAAAGCAGCAAAGCATAGTAAAAGGATTAGAAAAATAATAAAAGAAAGACACTTATCTGATGACGCATTAGTCGATATGGCTTACGATTGGTTGGTGAATTTCAAGAATGCTGAGCATACACCTATTCAAATCGAGGATGGAATTACTCATAAGAAAAGAACTATTATTGTACCGACTTTAGAAGAGCTAATCGTACAACATTGCGTTGTATTGGCTCTTAGACCTATGTTCTCCAGAGGAATGTATGAACATAGTTATGCAAGTTTACCAAAAAGAGGAGCTCATAAAGGTAGAAAAGTAATAGAGAAATGGATGAGGAACGATACGAGGAATACAAAGTATGTCTTGAAAATGGATATACATCATTTCTTCGATACCGTTCCTCATTCTATTCTTAAAGAAAGATTAACCAAATATATTCATGATGAAAACATGTTGGACTTACTTTTCAAAATAATCGACGTTACCGATGTCGGTATTCCTTTAGGTTTCTACACTTCTCAATGGTTTTCCAATTGGTATCTACAAGAATTAGACCATTATATTAAGGAAGAACTACATGCTTCCTATTATATTCGTTATATGGATGACATGGTAATATTTGGTCGTAACAAGAAAGTTCTACATCAAATGAGAAAGAATATAAGTGACTTTTTGGAATCTAAATTTGGTTTATCTTTGAAAGGAAATTGGCAGGTATTTCTGTTCGATTGGAAAGACAAAGGTAGAGATTTGGATTTTATGGGTTTTCGATTCTATCGAAGCCGTATAACATTGAGAAAATCTATCATGCTCAAGGCTACTCGCAAAGCTAGAAAAATAGATAGAAAAGAGCATCCGACGATTTATGATCTTCGTCAAATGATGTCTTATTTGGGATGGCTTAACTGTACTGATACCTATAGGATGTATTGCAAACGTATTAAACCGTTTATTAGTTTCCGTAGGATGCGTAAGTACATATCAAAGCACGATAAGAAGGACGATTATCGAACTTATCAAAAACTTGCAAGTCTTTATCAGACATAAGGAGGAATAAAATGGAACCTAAATATGTATATTCAGAAAGTACAGTAGAACCATTAGCTATTGAAGTTGGCGTTAGCAGTGTATATCTAAGAAAAGATATTTCTGAGGATGTTCGTACCGATAGTGAGGGTAATAGTGTTACTTATTACACATTCCAAGAAGCGATTATGTCGCTAGAGGAGTTCAATGCTTATTCTGCTCAGATTGCCTCTGTAAATGCAGTAAAGGATGTCAATAATGCAGAAAATATTTTATTGCTTTTGGCAGGTCAGAACTCCGGCGATATCAATCAGATTACAATCATGGAAGCTATTGCTGATTTATATGATGCGATCGCTTCGACCATGGTTTAAAGGAGGATAAAAATGGTCAATTTATATTGCACATTAATCATCAATAAAAGAAGAACCTTCGATAGCGTACCTGCAAATATGCAGCCTGCTGTAGAAGAAAGACTCAGGGAACTTGGCTACGATAAAAATGGAGACCCTATCGTTTCTGAGGAGGCGTAGCTATGATTATATTTTTATTACACATTATAGGAGGTATTGATATGGTAGCACTGTATGTAGCACTCATCATGCATGGTCGTAGAACCTTTTCGCAGGTTCCGGCAAAGTTCAAAGATGCTGTAAAAGCAGATCTTGAAGCTCTCGGATTAGATGAAAACGGAAATCCGGTAGAAATCTAAAGGAGGACAAGCAGAAGTGGAAACATGGTTTCAAATCGTACTAACCGTTTTTAGTTCTGTTCTTGCTTCTTCCGGATTATGGGCTTATATCATGAAAAAAGCGGAGCAGAAAGACTCAAAAACGGAAATGTTAATAGGACTTGGACATGACCGTATTGTTTATCTTGGAATGGTATACATCGAAAGGGGATGGATCACCCAGGACGAATACGAAAATCTGAATGATTACTTATACAAGCCCTATGAAAAGTTGGGCGGGAATGGTTCCGCTAAGAAAATTATGCAGGAGGTTAACAAACTTCCAATTCACAAATCAGATTTTACAATAGGAGGACGGTAAAAATGAAGATTAGTAACAAGACTTATGATGTTTTAAAATGGATTGCACAGTATTTCTTACCAGCAGCTGGTACCTTATATTTTGCTTTGGCTGGTATTTGGGATCTTCCTTATGGAGAACAGATTGTTGGCACCATTACAGCTGTAGATACTTTCCTCGGCGTTCTTCTTGGAATTAGTGCAGCTACTTACAACAAGAGCCAGAGCAAATAATATCCAAATGAGTTTATATGGAGGTAGTACAGAATGAGTTATAGTGTTTCTGGAACAACTATTACACTTACACGCGGAGATACCTTCAAAGCTCAAATTAGCATAACCGACCGTAATGGTAATCCATATGTACCAAAGGATGGTGACAAAGTACGCTTTGCTATGAAAGCAACATATAGCGATCCGGAACCTTTAGTAAATATTGATATCCCGATCGATACATTAATATTGGTCATTAAACCGGAGGATACACATGGATTACCGTTTGGTAATTACGTCTATGATATTCAGTTGACAAAGGAAAATGGAGAGGTTGATACCTTTATTACCACTTCAAAATTGAAATTGACGGAGGAGATTTGCTAACATGAGTGATATCAAAGCGTTAGATTCTTTATCTGGAACCATTTCTGGCGAATGCGAATTAGCAGGTAATCTATGCGTGACACAAGAATATGACGCTTATGATGATTCATATGAAATAGTTCCAAAAGCTTTCCAATCTCAAATATTGGAGACAAAAGATCGTGTAATGAAAGAAAATTTGGTTGTTAAAGAAGTCCCCTACTGGGTAACTTCAAACGAATCCAATGGTGAAACTGCATATATTGCAGAAGAAATAAAATAAAGGAGAAAAATCAAAATGGCTATCAATAAAGTTATCTATGGTGGCAACACACTAATTGATTTGACTGGTGATACTGTTACACCAGAAACACTTCTGGCAGGCAAGAAAGCACACGACAAATCTGGTGTAGTTATTGATGGTACTTGTACATATGATGCTGATACATCAGACGCTACTGCAGCTGAATCTGAGATTCTTGCTGGTAAAACAGCTTATGTGGCTGGCTCTAAACGTACAGGTACAATGGCAAATAATGGTGCCTTTTCCGATGATATTGCCACAAAAGATCAAAAGATTACTGTTCCGATTGGCTATCATGATGGTTCTGGAAAGATTGGAATTGATACCACGGAACAGGCAAAAATCATTGCAGAAAATATTAAGAGCGGTGTATCCATTTTAGGTGTCGTTGGTACGTTGGAACCATCTTCCGAAGTAACGGCGCAATCAAAAACTGTAACACCCTCTACATCAAAACAGACAATTATCCCTGATGCAGGAACAGACTATCTTTCACAAGTAGTTGTTAATGCTATTCCATATGTAGAATCTGATAATTCAGCAGGAGGTACGACTGTTACGATTGCGGGGTGATGTAAATGTCTGTAAATAAAGTGATTTATGCAGGTAATACATTGATCGACCTTACAAGTGATACAGTTTCTAAATCTTCCTTATTAAAAGGATATACAGCACACGACAAATCAGGTTCATTAATTGTAGGAACTTATGAGGCTGGAGAAGAAGTTGAAAATATTTTGGAAAATGGATTTAGTTCCGGTGATATAACATATGTAGACAATGGAAATACCATCGTCGCAACAAATAATACTACTGGACAGATTCTAACCAAAACAATTGCTGATAAAACAGTTACTGTAGTGTTAAGCGAATCTGGAAATGAAATAGGAAAGCTTGTACGGACGTATAACGATGATTATTCTGTTATCACATCTGTAAATAACTACAATGGAACTACAAGTGTAAAGACTTTTGATTATGAAAATCAGACTGTAACATTGACGATAAAGAATAGTTCTGGTACTATAATTAAGAGTATTACGAAGCACTTGAAAGCATAGGGATGTAGATTATTTCTATCTTATTCCTACATTTCGAGGATGAAAATGGTGAAAATTCAAGGTTTCCTGTTTCTATTGAGGAAGCAGCAAAAGCTGGTAAATTCTAAATAGAAAGCTTGATTTTATAGTTTTTTTGGAGACTCATATCATTTATGGTATGGGTCTCTTTTTTTGCTCATTTTCTGGATTTGGTGTAAAGTATGCAGGCGAGTTTACTGTGAAATATGAAGGAATGAAATATCACATCTGGTATTGACATAGCCGAACGGCTTAGTATATGATAAATATATCAAAAATGAGCCGTTCGACCTTTTTTGCTTGCACAATATTAAAATAAGCCGTTCGACTATGCGACAAGGAGGCGTCATGAAAATAGCAGATGCAGAAGCTTTTGGAAACGAATTACGTACACGCAGAAAAGAATTGGGATATACACAGGCTTATATTGCTGAATTTACAGGATTTAGTGTCAGCTTTATATCTGATCTGGAAAGAGGAAAGGAAACGTGTGAGATTGGAAAGGCGATTGAGATTGTAAATCTTTTAGGTATGGATTTATGTATGGAAAAGCGAGGTAAATAAAATGAGAGATTATCATGTATTTATTGAACAGCAGGGAGAGCAGATCTATGTTGGTAAGATAACAGGAAGTGTGTAGCCGGATGGATTCATGCAGATGAATATGATTATCTTACAATCTTAGCTGCTTTGGGGAGGGAATGTCTGGGTGCTATTCAGATTATTGAAGATGACATGGATGTTCCAAAAGCTGGTTATCAGAAACTTACAAAGGAAGATGTATGCAGATTGGCGAAAGAAGGTGCTTCAGAAGCGGCAGAGTTGGTTACAAAAGCGCATTTGTCTCTGACCGGAGCCTCTGGTAAAGTTGGATTATATTATAAAATAGACACAAATGAATGGTATTTACCAATTGGATCTGCTCCAAGTACGCATATTGTGAAACAAAGTCATGTCAGATTAGACGGGATTGTTACCAATGAACAGCTATGTTTACAGACAGCCAAAAATCTGGGAATTGATGTACCGGACAGCTTTGTGATAAATGTTGGAACTGGTAAAGATGAAGATGTGTTATTTGCAACACATAGATATGATCGAATCATTGACGAAAAATGTCGGGTTATGGATGGGTTAACAGTTCCGTTTCGACTTCACCAAGAGGATTTTTCGCAGGCCATGGGCATATCATCCGGTCATAAATATGAGCATAATGGAGAAGGTTACTTAAAAAGAATGTGTGATATTTTGAAAAAATATTCCTTGAATCCAATGGAAGATCAGCTAAAACTATGGGATATCTGTGTATTCAACTATCTCATAGGGAATACAGATAATCATATTAAGAATGTATCACTTCTTTATGCTTCTGATATGGCATCCATACGATTAGCACCGGCTTACGACATTGTATGTACGATGATCTATCCAAGCAGTACTACGGAGATGGCTATTTCGATTGGATGCGAATATGACATTCATAAAATCAAGCGAGAGCATTTTTGCCGAGAGTTGAAAAATATCGGAATTGGTGAAAAACTTGCCATGAAGCATTATGATGATATGCTAAGCAGAATAGAAAGTGCACTTGAGGAATCGTGTGAAACACTTATGCAACAGGGATTTATACAGGCAAAAGACATGAAAAAAAGGATTTTAGAGGTGCGAAAGCCGGCGTGGATGTAAAGAAAGACATTTGCTGAAGGAAATTTTGTATGGCAGTCTAAAGGTTCGTAAATCAACAGTGATAGATTTGGTTGAGAGATATGAAGGAATGGATTTGTCTGATTTGGACAACATAAAAGAATTGCAACAGAATATGAATTATTGACCTTGTTTTATTAGTATATTTCATAAGCGTTAGTATTGTAAAAAAATATGGAGATGATATAATAAAACGTGTTAGACACTTAACAAAGCACCTCCGAAGAGATGCTTTCGCTTATGCAATATAGTATTATACATTAATTAACCAATCAATTAACGGAAGGGATTTTATGCCGTCATAGGTAGAATCCATTCCGGGATTCAGTGAAAGAATTATCTTTTCATAATTGTCATTGATTTTTTGAAGAGGAGCTAATTCGCGTTTACGAACATCTTCATTAGTCATGGCTTCTGTGACCTGAACATAAAGTTTGTCGTCTGCTTTTGCGGCAATGAAATCCACATTAGAATTATCAATTTTGCCGATAGAGACATCGTAGCCTCGGCGAAGCAATTCAAAATAAACAACATTTTCTATGGCATGAACACTGTCACGGTCTCTGAAGCCAAGCAGGTAGTTTCTAAGTCCAATATCTACAATGTAGTATTTTCCAAGAGTTCTCAAAAATTCTTTTCCCTTGATATCAAATCTCTTGATGTCATAAAAGAAATAAGCTTCCAACAGTGCTTCCACATAAGCTTGCACAGTATGGGCACTTGGTACGCCATTCCGCCTGTTATTTTCAAGTAAACCTTCATTTATCAGAGTGTTGCCGATAGAGGAGACGGATATATTACTTCCAATGTTATCGGCAAGAAACATAACGATTTTTTTTAATAGAACAGGGTCTGTAATTTTTTTCTGACCTCTGCGATTTTCCCGTTCTAAAATATCTCGCATAATTACGGTAGAATAGATACCATCAAGTAATACAAATGCTTTTTCCTGGTCTAAGTCTACATCAGCAATGCCGGGCATTCCGCCAAATCGCATGTAGGAGTCAAAAACTTCACGTAATTCATAATGTTCTCCGGCTTTGTCAAAAACCTGTTTGCGGGTGCCGCCCAAGGCACTTTTGGTTTCACGGATTTCAAAATCGTGAAAAGTAAGAAATTCAGAAAAAGACAATGGCAGCATTTTTATTTCTACACATCTGCCGGATAAGTAAGTGGCATATTCTGAGGATAACATATAAGCATTTGAGCCGGTAATATAAATGTCACAGTTGAAGTTATTTGTCGTATGTGATTACTATTTGCAGGGGAAGGCTCACAGAAATGCAAGACATTTTTACAAAGAAGATTATCGTGAGACAACGCTTAGTTAGATGAAACATTTGAAATTATGTAATAAATATTCATAATTTTGAAAATACAATTTTGGCACTAATATTAAAAAAGTGCCGAAAATGTATTGACTAAAACAAAATTCGCACTATTATATAAAGTATAAAAATGGCACTAAAAGCAAAAAAGTGCCGAAAATATTTTGGCGGATGATTGGAAAATGGATGCAAATATTAAAGCGTTATATGAATTATCAATTTTTAACAAGAAGAGATTTTTTGACACAATTACAGATGATGTTGGTGTATTGAGCAAAAGTACTTTGGAAAAATATTTGAAAAAGTATTTGGAATCTGGTGAGATAGTGCGTATTGGAAGAAATGCCTATTGTGTCAGAGGAAAATTAAAAGATTATGAATATGATTATTCTGATATAGCAGTTCATATAGCGGAAATATTGAATGTGGATTTCTACGATTTAGATTTCAGAATTTCAGAGCTGTATCAAATGAATCGTTTTTTGAATCATCAAATTGCACATAATGTTATTTTTGTCTTCGTAGAGAAAGAATTGTGTATTTCTGCCTTTGAAAGATTGAAAAAAGAGTATGAAGGCAACATACTTATAAATCCAACGGAAGAAGATTTTTTTAATTATAGACGAGAAGATATGATTGTTGTAAGAAATCTTTTGACAGAATCACCAAAAGGGAAAAAGGTGATTTGGCATACAGGTTTAGAAAAATTGCTGGTAGACATTTTTTCGGAGAATCTGATAAAAGCAATGTTTAGTGAATCAGAGTATCCCGCAATATATGAAACAGCATTTAATTCTTATGTTGTGGATGAGAGTCAGATGTTCAGGTATGCTAAAAGACGAAAAAGCGCAGATAAGATAAAGAAATTTATACAGGAAGAAACGGATGTAAAATTACGATTGGAGTAGAGTGGTTATCAATGATTACCAGAGAGAATTACAGCATAGAGCATATTATGAAGTTGCATGAATCAAGCAAAAGAGATCCAAATCTGATTGAGAGAGTATTGTTTGCATTTGGATTGCTGGAAGCACTTAGGAGAGTAGAGTTACCATTTATTTTTAAAGGTGGAACATCGCTTCTATTACTTCTTGATAAACCAATGAGATTGTCCACGGATATTGATATTATTGTAGAACCGAGAACAGAAGTAGATGTTTATCTTGAAAAGGCAGCTAAAATATTTCCATTTAAAGCCTATGAAGAACAAATCCGCAAGGGTAAAAATAATATAGAAAAGAGACATTTTAAGTTCCAGTTTGAATCTCCAAGAACGAAAGAGCCAGTGGAAATTATCTTGGATATTTTGTTTGAATCAAGTAAATATGCAAACACAATAGAAAAAAATATTGATTGTGAATTGCTGCTTACGGAGCCGGAATATTTGCAGGTAAAAGTGCCAGATATAAATAGTATTTTAGCAGATAAATTGACTGCATTTGCACCTCATACCACAGGTGTCTTAGTTGATACGAGGAAAGATTTAGAGATCATGAAGCAGATGTTTGATGTATATTCTCTAATTGGTGTATTTGATGATTTTAATGCAGTCTATGAAACATATCATAAGATAGTGGAAAATGAAATTGCATATCGAGGTATTGATGTTACAGCAAAAGATGCACTTATGGATACCTATCATGCATCAATATGTATTGCAAGTAGAGGTATATATCGCGCAGAGGATTATCAGTGTTATCTTAAAGGAATTAGAAGTTTGGCTGGACATATTTATTCGCTTGACTATTCAGCAGAAGTTGCATCTACATATGCACCAACTGTTATGTATATGGCTGCATGTATAATAACTAATGTGCCGTTTGAAAGAATTGAAAATGTAGATGAATATTTAAGGAAACAGCATGGAGATAGGACGGTAGCTAAAGCATTAAGATCTTTAAAGAAAAGAAATCCGCTTGCGTATGCGTATTCAATTAAAGCAGAGGAATTAATAATATTATAAAATAAGAAAGTAAAACCATTCATGGTATAGCAACAGCAGGTTGCTTTTCATAACATGGATTCACCTGTATGATAGAGCCATGAGGAGGTAGTGACGATGGAAACAAAAAATATTATTTTAGAGCTTCGCACACAAAGAGGAATGTCGCAGGATGAACTGGCTGAGAAAGTCATGGTTACAAGGCAGGCGGTATCACGTTGGGAAAATAATGAAACGGTGCCGAATACGGAAACACTTAAGCTATTGTCAAAGGAATTTGACGTTTCCATCAATACGCTTTTAGGGGAACCGAGAAAACTGGTTTGCCAGTGCTGCGGAATGCCGATTTCGGATGATGCAATACTGGGGCGGGACAAAGACGGCACATTGAATGAGGACTATTGTAAGTGGTGCTATGCGGACGGAACTTACACGTATCATGACATGGACGAGCTCATTGACGTCTGCGTGAAAAACATGGTAAACGAAGAGTTTACGGAGGAGCAGGCGCGTTCCTATATGAAAGAAATGCTGCCCAAACTGGATTACTGGAAAAGATATGAAGAACTCAGCGACAACGGGCAGTTTGAAGAGTTTAAGAAACAGTTGATGAAAGAAATAAACGACCTTTCCATAGAGGGACTTCCCAAAGTGGAGCGGTTGTATGCTCTTGTGGGAAAATATGTAAATTTGGAGTATACACTGCCTGGCGGACAGAAGGTGAAGTTTCTGGATGACGGGAAAACGTATCTGGGAAATCAGTCAGAGTCGGAGTTCGGGGGAGACAGATGTTTCGGCATTCTTGCCGGTATGGATTTTATTCTAATAAGCACTTATGAGGAAAACGGTGAAAATCCGGAACTTATTTTCTACAAAAAGAGATGATAAAAATTTCTGTTTAAGGTATAATGGGAGAAAAGATATAGCGAAAGAAAGTACCATGGAACAGAATTCAATCAACAAAGGCTTTTACATAGCAGGGCTTCTGGTGCCGCCCATTGCCTTCCCACTGTTTTTCTGGATAGAAAAATTGGTGGGAGCGGGAGTGATGCCGGGATGCCCTGCCAGATTATACTTACATCTGTACTGTCCGGGATGCGGCGGGAGCAGGGCGCTGCATTTATTTTTGCAGGGCCGTTTTTTGATGTCTTTTTTGTATCATCCGATTGTGCTTTATGTTGCGCTTATTTATATACCGTTTATGGTGACGCAGACATTGGAATATGTGACAAAAGGGAAAATCCGTGGTATGCTTATGCGTATGGGGTATCTGTATGGTGCCCTGGCGGTCATCGGCATAAACTGGGTGGTGAAGAACGTGCTTCTCATCGGCTGGGGTATAGATTTCTTAACTTAAGGGGAAACAGACCGAAAACGAAAAGCGGATTTTATAGAAAGGGTTACGGAAAGGACAAAGATGAAGCATTTTTCCCTGAAAGCCTTAAAAGAAGAAATAGCGGCTCTGGCGGTAATAGCCGTTTTTTATATGGTATTGCAGGGACTCGGGATATCCTGTCCGATAAAATTTGTGACCGGAATATCCTGCGCCGGATGCGGGATGACAAGGGCTTGGAAGGCCCTTCTTTTTCATGGGGATTTCAGGCAGGCATTTTATTACCACCCGCTGTTTTTATTGCCCGTGGGATTTCTTGCCTTATATCTGTTCAAAAACGGTATTAACCCGAAAGTTTATAAATTTTTTATATTTACAATCTGTATATTATTTGTTATTGTCTATATATACAGAATATTTAACGGCAGCGATACGGTGGTTTCCGTGAATATTCGGGATGGCTTATTATATAAATTAATAAGTATATTTTTTGACTGAGGAGGAAATAAAAATGTTTTGTTCAAAATGTGGTGGTCAGGTACCTGACGGTACAAGATTTTGTCCGAACTGCGGTACGGATTTGTCTTTGGGAAAGCAGTTTGCAAATTCGGCAAACAACATGTTCAACGATGCGGAAAGACAGATGGGAAATGCCTTCAATGACATTCACAACACATTTGCCAACAGCGGAAATGTACCCCCTTACGGCGGGGAAAAGCTGCAGGCGGACAGAAGCCTTGCCATGTACATACTTCTTTCCATTATTACTTGCGGTATCTATTCTTATTATTTCATTTATAAAATGGCACATGATGTCAACATTGCCTGTGACGGCGATGGAGAAAGCACATCCGGTCTGGTAGCATTTATCCTGTTATCTTTCATTACCTGCGGTATTTACTCTTGGGTATGGGAGTATAAGCTGGGCAACAGACTGGCTTCCAATGCACCCAGATACGGAATGTCCTTCCAGGAAAACGGTACGACGCTTTTAATGTGGTGTCTGTTCGGTTCCATGTTATGCGGTATCGGACCTTTTGTTGCCATGAGCATTTTAATTAAAAACAGCAATAAGATTTGCCAGGCTTACAACAGGGTACACGGCTTATAAAATCAGTACATATAGAAAGCTTATATGATAAATACGTTGTCCTGCTGTATACAGCAGGACAAATAGTAGGAGGAAAAGAGAATGTTTTGTGGAAATTGTGGTAATCAGGTTCCTGAAGGCGCAAATGTATGCCCTAACTGCGGTACACCGGTAGCGGGTGCACCCGTTCAGCAGGCAGCACCTCAGGCAGATGTAAACTTTACGCAGGCAGCACCCCAGCCGGATGCAGCTTACACGCAGGCAGCGCCCCAGCAGGATGTAGCTTACACGCAGGCAGCGCCTCAGCCGGATGCAGCTTACACACAGGCAGCACCCCAGCAGGATGTAGCTTACACGCAGGCAGCGCCTCAGCAGGATGTAGCTTACACGCAGGCAGCACCCCAGCCGGATATGAATTACGGTCAGGCAGCACCTCAGCCGGGTGCAGCTTACAGCCAGGCAGCACCTCAGCCCGGTATGAATTACGCCCAGCCCGTACCTCAGTCCGATGCCAATACGACGATTGCTCTGGTATGTGGTATTGTCAGCATCGTCCTGAGCATTCTTGGCGGTATTCTGTTCGGTGTCATTCCTGCAATTATTTCCGTTGCACTTGGTGTAGTGGCAGTTGTACTGGCTATCAACATCAACAAGACTTCCCCGGAAAAGAAGGGGAATGCAGCGCTTATCTGCGGCATTATCGGTCTTGTATTCGGTGTTGTATTTGCAGCAGGCTGCAGCATCTGCGGTTGTGTATCAGGAGGATATACCTGCTATGGTTGTGTGGGCGGCAGCTGCAAGGCTTCCAGCGATATTTCCAGAGGAACAGGGGATATCCTGAATATGCTGGAAAACTACGATTACAGCGACTGGGATTATTAATTCCGGTTCCGTATTTTACAACAGGAAAAAGAGTGGCCGGAGCCTCCGAAAGCCCGGCCATTATCTGAAATCGGAGAAAACAATGTTATGTTACCATCAATTAGTTTGTTTGGCCTTTTTGAGCTTCCCACGTATGGAATGATATTTTTTGCGGCATTTGTGATTGCCGTCATAATTGCTTTGCGGATGGCACCGGCATACGGGGTACTGGACAGTGATTTGCTGTATGCGTCCATTTATGCGGCGATAGGGCTTGCAGCAGGCGCCAAGCTTATGTATTTTATCAGCAAGCTTCCGCAGATTATCCGGCATTTTCCCACCTTTGTCCAACTGATAAAGGTGAGTCCCGTAGATGCACTGGCATACGCCTTCGGAGGACTTGTCTTTTATGGCGGCCTGTTAGGGGCGGCGGCAGGCGTATATGTATACTGCTGGCAATATAAAATACCGGTATATCCGTTTATGGATATCACGGCGCCACTGATACCGTTTGTACATGGGTTCGGCAGAATCGGATGCTTTATGGCAGGATGCTGCTACGGCATTGAATATCATGGACCCTTCAGCATACAGTTCCCGTACAACGAAATGATTCCGGAGCTTAGTGAAGTATCAAGATTTCCCGTGCAGCTTCTGGAAGCGGGCATGAACTTCACAATAAGCGCTGTTTTATTTATACTGATGAAAAAAAAGAAGACAAAGACCGGTCAGTTACTGGGGATTTATCTGATTTATTATACAATAGCCAGATTTTGCCTGGAGTTTTTAAGAGGCGATTTAATCAGAGGACAGATATTTGGAATATCAACCTCACAGATTATCAGTTTTATTCTGCTACCGGCAGGTATTATTCTGGTTCGGGGTAAATGGATAGAAAAAAAGCTGAACAGAGGGTAAAAGTGCTCTTTGGAAAAAATGCAGAAGGAGAGGGGAATATATGAGATACGCTTACAACAGCGGTTATTATCATGATGTGTATAGTGCAGTGCCATGATGTCTGCTATGGTAGTCATTTATATGGTCATTGCACTTGTCAATTTAGTCGTTTACGTTCTGAGCATCATTGCGGATTACCGCTTGTTTGAGAAAGCAGACGAAGAGGGATGGAAAGCCATTATTCCGTTCTACAATTATTTTGTGCTCTGCCGGATTGTCATGGGGGATTCTTTGTGGTTCTGGCTGGGATTTGTCCCGGGCATCAATGTTTTCGGCAGGCTTTATATCCGGTTCAAAACCGGAGAAGCCTATGGAAAAACGACAGGTTTTAACATCGGCATGATGCTGCTGCCGTATATATTCCGGGTTATTCTGGCGTTTGACGCAAAGACTGTCTATTACGGACCGGACAATATGCGCAGGACGAACGGCTACAACCAACAAAATCCGTACGGACAGGGAAATTCTTACGCGCAAAACAACCCCTATGCACAGAATAATCCTTATGCACAGAATAACCCCTACGTGCAGGCAGACACACAGCAAAATCCGTATGCGCCAGTAAATGACAGCTTAAATTCCCGGGAGAACGGAAATTTATAAGAATGAAACCCGAAAACCCTAATATACTGATAAAAAGTATATCAGGGTTTTTCTTATGAAAAAAATATTAGTGATAGTGCTTTTGCTTTCCATGTATTTTGTGGGGCAGGCATTGGGATATGCCACAAGCTATGTGCGGCAGGCAAACTCCGGCAAGGTGCTTTCCACGGAAAACTGGGGACTGGGATTTGGAGAAGAAGGAACAAAGCCCACGGGCAATGTCAGTGAGAAGGAGCTTGAACAGTATGGTGCGTATTACGTGGGAAGCACCGAAGAAAAGGTGATTTATCTGACCTTCGACTGCGGCTATGAAAACGGAAATACGGAGCCCATTCTGGACGCCTTAAAGAAACACAATGTGCAGGCAACCTTTTTTGTGGTGGGACATTTTTTAGAGTCGGCGCCGGAAATCGTAAAAAGAATGGTGGAGGACGGGCATGCGGTCGGCAACCATACATACCATCATCTGGATATGTCTAAGATTTCCGATGAAGCCTCCTTCCGAAAAGAAATGGAGGATGTGGAAGCCCTGTTTCAATCCATAACCGGAACGGAAATGGCGAAATACTACAGACCGCCGCAGGGAAAATTCAGCACGGAAAATATGAAAATGGCGCAAAGCATGGGATATCAGACTTTTTTCTGGAGTCTTGCTTACGTGGACTGGTATCAGGATAACCAGCCCACACACGAAGAAGCATTTCAGAAGCTGACGGGACGTATTCATCCCGGCGCGATTGTGCTGCTGCACAGCACTTCAAAGACCAATGCGGAAATACTGGATGAACTTCTGACAAAATGGGAAGAGATGGGGTATACCATAAAACCGTTGTCAGAAATTTCATGAGAAAGTTTATTCGTTACCGGTTTCGATGATAACGTCGGAATCGGTAATTTCTTTGCCCTGCAGAAGCTCTAAGATAACGGTCACGCGTTTGCAGGCTCTGTCGTAGTTTTCCTTGGCGTATTCAGCGGTATATTCGTTAAAGGAATGGTTGGCGTAGGCTTCGTGGTAAGAAGAAACTGCCGTGGACATATACTCGCTGGCTTCATCGGCAAGCTGCTCCATGTAGGAGTAGTCGTCCGGAACGGAGAGCTCAGCTAAAAGCTTGAACTGCTGGTCAAGCTGGTCCAGGTAATCGAGCAGGATATCGGGAGCATCCTCGGAAGAAGAGTCGATGCTGTTGATACCGGCGTCGATTTCCGCCACATTGTCGCAGAAGGTATTGATATCATTTTCAAATTTTGCCTTGGCAGGGTCGGTTGTTTTGCCGCAGGCTGTAAAAAGCAAACTGGCAGAGAGAACAAGCAGTGCCAGAAAATGTTTTGTTTTCATGGAAAGTCCTCCTTTTTTCGTACCTATTTAATCTATCATATCTTGGGAAAAAAGACAACAGAAAGTGACTTGACAGAAAGCGGTAAATCCTGTATGATAAATCCAGTTAGCAGAAGCTAACTGGAAAGGAGGAACCGATTGAGTTACGAAACATGGGAGAAACTGCAGAGTTCACCTTCGGGCAATATCGACAGGGAACTTGCCATGCAGTGTGCACCTCTGATTACCGGACTGAAAGCATCCAATCTGTTAACCATTCCCTGGAGCGAATATGAGTCCATGCCTGAGGTACTGCGTGGCAGTAAAATCTTAAGCTTTTTTCTGGGAGAAACGGAAAACCGCGGTGTTTTCTTTTTATACCGGACGGATAAAATGGAAAAACTCCTGCAGGATGAAGAGGTGGCTGCTTTCTTACAGGAAAGGGGCTATGATGAACTCACATTAAACAGTGTACTTACTTCCTTCCGGATGCGATACCTGGCTTACAGGGAAGGAAAAGAGGAGTTTCCTCACGAAATGGGAATTCTCTTAGAATATCCGGTGGAAGACGTGGAAGGTTTTATCCGGTACGGCGGCAGAAATTATCTCTGCAGCGGTTACTGGAAGGTATATAAGGACAGGGAGAGTAAACAGGAGCTTTTCCGGAAGTTTGAATATGCAAGGGAAAACCTGATTCAGCTCTTATCCTTTCAGGTGGGAATGAAAGACATTCTTGCCATTTGTTAATAAGAATTAAAATTTTAAGAAAAGAGGAAAAGTAAAATGGATAAAATTTGTGTAATTTTCTGGACAATGGGCGGCAATACACAGGCAATGGCAGAGGCTGTTGCGGATGGCATAAGAAAGGCAGGAAAGGAAGCGGAGGTTGCTTTCGTAGGCACCGTCCCGGCAGATACCTTAAAGGATGCAAGCGCATTTGCATTGGGATGTCCCGCTATGGGAGCGGAAGTTCTGGAAGAGTCCGCCATGGAACCGTTCGTTATGGAAGTGGAAGGCTTCGCGGCAGGAAAAAAGATTGCCCTGTTCGGTTCTTACGGCTGGGGCGACGGCGAGTGGATGCGTGACTGGGAAGCCCGTATGATGGCTGCCGGTGCAGAAGTGGTAGGCGGCGAAGGCGTCATCTGTCATGAAACTCCCGACGAAGAAGGATTAGAGGCGTGCAGGGAATTAGGAGAAAAGCTTGCCAATGCTTAAATCGGAAGAAGATAGAAGAGCTCTGAAAAAAATTAAAAATAGGGCTTGCATTTTCTTGGTACTCATTGTATACTTTGCATTAGTTAGCAGATGCTAACTAATGAGTAAATCATGTGGAATCCTCATTCATGCTATCGCATGAGCCGAAAGAATGCACGCTTTCGGGAGGATACCCCACTTGCAGAAAGAAAAGGAGCGTACAAAATGGTTAATTATCTGAGTATTGAAAAAGTATATGGCAGAGAAATCTTAGATTCCAGAGGAAATCCTACCGTGGAAGCAGAGGTTGTTTTAGCAGACGGTACCATCGGAAGAGGAACCGCACCCAGCGGCGCATCCACCGGTGAATTTGAAGCACTGGAGCTTCGTGACGGAGACAAGGCAAGATACGGCGGCAAGGGTGTCACTAAGGCCGTTGAAAATATAAATACAGTTATCAACGATGCAATCAAAGGTCTGGATGCTTCCGACATATATGCGGTAGACAAGGCTATGATTAAGGCAGACGGCACCAAGGACAAATCCAATCTCGGTGCAAACGCCATCCTGGCAGTTTCCATTGCAACCGCAAGAGCGGCAGCAAATGCCATGGAGATTCCTCTTTACCGTTTCTTAGGCGGTATTTCCGGCAACAGACTTCCGGTTCCCATGATGAACATTATCAATGGCGGATGCCATGCACTTTCCAGCGGACTGGACGTGCAGGAATTCATGATTATGCCCGTAGGAGCACCTTCCTTCAAGGAATGCTTAAGATGGTGTGCGGAAGTATTCCATGCACTGGCAGCTATCTTAAAGGAAAGAGGACTGGCTACCTCCGTTGGTGACGAAGGAGGTTTCGCTCCGGCTTTAAAATCCGACGAAGAAGCAATTTCCACTATTCTGGAAGCTGTAGAAAAAGCAGGCTACAAGCCCGGCGTGGATTTTAAAATTGCCATGGATGCCGCTTCCTCCGAATGGAAGAGCGAAAAAGGCAAAGGTTATTACAAGCTGCCCAAGGCAGGTACCGAGTATACTGCCGAAGAGCTGATTGAGCACTGGGCAAAGCTGTGTGAAAAATATCCCATTATCTCCATCGAGGACGGTCTGGATGAAGAGGACTGGGAAGGCTGGCAGAAGCTTACCGAAAGACTCGGTGACAAGGTCCAGCTTGTGGGTGACGACTTGTTTGTTACCAACACCGAAAGACTGGCTAAGGGTATTTCCTTAGGCGCAGGCAATGCCATTCTGATTAAATTAAACCAGATTGGTTCCGTATCCGAAACCCTGGAAGCTATCAAGATGGCTCACAAAGCAGGATACACCGCTATCAGCTCCCATCGTTCCGGTGAGACGGCTGATACCACCATTGCAGACCTGGCAGTTGCCTTAAATACCTGCCAGATTAAAACAGGCGCACCTTCCAGAAGTGAACGTGTTGCCAAGTACAACCAGCTTCTCCGTATTGAGGAAGAATTGGGTGACAGTGCCGTTTATCCCGGCATGAAGGCTTTTAACGTCAGACAGTAATGTTGGCGAAAAGCAGTAACTACAGGTTTCTAAACATCTCCTTACAAATAAATAAAATGGCTTAAAGGGAAAGTCCGCAGATTGTCTGCGGATTTTTTCTTGATGTTTTTTCTGTTTTGTATGTCATAATTTAGCAAAACATTGCCAGAAACACTTTAGTGTGTTAAAATAAATCTTACGCAATTTTAGAAATGTTGGAGGAAAACCATGAACGGAGCAGATGCTATTATCAAATGTCTGGAAGCCGAGGATGTCAAAGTCGTGTTTGGCTATCCGGGCGTTGCGATTTGTCCTTTTTATAACAGTATCTTACAGTCTGATATTAAAACAGTGCTGGTGCGCACGGAGCAGAATGCAGCCCATGCCGCAAGCGGAATGGCAAGAATGACGGGAAAGCCTGGGGTCTGTGCCGTAACGAGCGGACCGGGCGCCACCAATGTCATCACCGGCATTGCCACCGCATTTGCTGACAGCATTCCCTTAATCTGCATTACCGGTCAGGTAAACAGCGAGCTTTTAGGAAGCGATGTATTCCAGGAAGCGGATATTACGGGTGCTGTGGAGTCCTTTGTAAAATACAGCTATCTTGTGAAAAACGTGCAGGATATTCCCCGTATCTTTAAGGAAGCCTTTTATATTGCCAATTCCGGCAGAAAAGGTCCGGTGCTGATTGATATTCCCATTGATGTCCAGAATGCGGTAATCAGCCGATTTGCATATCCGGAGGAAGTCAATATCCGTACCTACAAGCCTACCGTAAAGGGACATATTGTGCAGATTAAAAAGGTAATCAAGGCACTGGAGCATGCAAAGCGTCCCATTATCTGTGCGGGGGGCGGCGTGCTTTTAAGCGAAGCGGAAAATGAACTGCGCACCTTCGCGGAAACCTATAAAATTCCCGTAGTGTCCACTATGATGGGCATCGGGGTAATGCCTACCGAGCATCCGCTTTATTACGGTATGGTGGGCAACAACGGCAAAGCCTATGCCAACCGGGCAATGAACGAGTCCGACCTGCTTATCATGGTGGGCGCACGTGTGGCGGACAGAGCGGTCAGCCAGCCGGATTTGATTACCCAGAATAAAATTCTGGTACATATGGATGTGGACCCGGCGGAAATCGGCAAGAATGCCGGACCGACCATTCCTCTTGTCGGCGATGCCAAGCATATTTTTGAAGACTTCATGAAACAGGAATTTACCTGTGAGCATGACGAATGGATAGAAACCTTAAACACCTACAGACAGACTATGGCGCCAAAGAGAAATCCCAATCCGGACTATGTGGACCCGGCAGCCTTCATTACCATGCTTTCCGATAAAATGAAGGAGGATGGCGTATACGTGGCGGATGTCGGACAGAACCAGATATGGTCCTGCGGCTACCATATTGTAAAGAAAGGTAAGTTCTTAACCTCCGGCGGTATGGGCACCATGGGGTACTCCATTCCGGCAGCCATGGGCGCCAGACTGGCGGCTCCGGGCAGACAGGTCATTGCCGTCTGCGGCGACGGTTCCTTCCAGATGTCCATGATGGAGCTGGCAACCATCCGGCAGTTTTCCGTTCCGGTGAAAATCATCGTGCTGAAAAACAACTACCTCGGAATGGTAAGAGAGTACCAGCATTATACCTACAAAGACCATTATTCCGTAGTAGACCTTTCCGGCAGTCCGGATCTGTCCAAGCTGTCCCAGGCATACGACATGCCGTTTTACCGCCTGAGCAATATGCAGGATGCGGAAAAGACGCTGGATGAATTTTTGGCGAAGGACGAAACCGCGCTTTTAGAATGCCTGATTGACCCCATGGATCTTGTGAAATAAGAGGTACGACTATGAAAAAAATATATTCTGTATTGGTAGAAAACCGTTCCGGTGTACTCTGCAAGGTAGCCGGACTCTTTTCCCGGAGATGTTTTAATATTGACAGCCTTGCCGTAGGCGAAACGGATGACCCTGCCGTTTCCTGCATGACCATTGTGTCGAGCGGCAACGAAAGAACCATTGAACAGATTGAAAAGCAGCTTAACAAAAAGCTGGATGTCATCAAGGTAAAGACCTTCGGCGAGACTGAAAGCATCAGCCGGGAGCTTATGCTCATTAAAGTTAAGTACAACAAAAACAACCGGCGTGAAATCTTAGAGGTCTGTGACATGATGAAGGGAAAGGCGGAAATCGTCGATATGTCCAAAAATCTGATGATGATTCAGGTCTGCGACGTACCGGAAAAGACGAAGCTGTTTATCCAGCTGCTTGCTTCCATCAGCATTGTGGAAGTGGCAAGAACCGGAACGTTAGCGCTTCCCAAATGTTCCGAAAACGATAACTGATAGGAATAACATGCGCCTGTAGCTATAGTTCCATAATCACAGGTTATAAAAAACATTCCTGCATATCATACGTTGACAAGCGAAAAAAGTGTTGATATGATAGGAAAAAGGGCAGGAGGAAAAGATTTTGCAAAGAAGAGTTTTTCAGCTTATTGTAGACAATACATCCGGTGTTTTAAGCCGTATTTCCGGTCTTTTCAGCCGCCGCGGTTACAATATTGAAAGTATTACCGCAGGAGTGACGGCTGACCCGAGATTTACCCGTATTACCATAGTGGCAACCGGGGACGAGCAGATTCTGGCACAGATTGAGAAGCAGGTAGGTAAGCTTGTGGATGTCAGGGATGTAAAGGAATTAAAGCCTACGGAAAGTGTTTACAGGGAGCTGGCGCTGATTAAAGTCCGTGTCTGTCCCGAAAAGAGACATAATGTAATTTCCTTAACGGATATTTTCCGTGCCAAGATTATTGATGTGGCGCCGGAAAGCCTGATTGTGGAAATGACGGGTACACAGGAAAAAATAGATGCCTTCTTAAACGATCTGATGCAGGAAGGCTACGAAATTTTAGAGCTTGCCAGAACCGGTATCGCCGGACTGGGCAGAGGTACGGAAAACGTCGTAAATTTTTAATATGATAACCCGGGGGATGAACCCTCTACAGTTATAAAAGCTATTAAATTATGATGCAATGGAGGAAAGAAAAATGGCAAAAATTTTTTACCAGGAAGATTGTAACCTTTCTCTTCTGGAAGGCAAGACAATCGCAATTATCGGCTACGGCAGCCAGGGACATGCACATGCACTGAATGCAAAGGAATCAGGATGCCATGTGATTATCGGTCTGTATGAAGGCTCCAAGTCCTGGGCAAAGGCTGAAACACAGGGATTTGAAGTATATACAGCAGCAGAAGCTGCAAAGAGAGCAGATATTATCATGATTCTTATCAATGATGAATTACAGGCTGCTATGTATAAGAAAGATATCGAGCCGAACTTAAAGGCAGGCGATATGCTGATGTTCGCTCACGGCTTCAACATTCACTTCGGACAGATTGTTCCGCCTAAGGATGTAGACGTTACCATGATCGCTCCTAAGGGACCCGGACATACCGTAAGAAGCGAGTATCAGGCCGGCAAGGGTGTTCCCTGTCTGATTGCTGTACATCAGGATGCTACCGGCAAGGCACAGGATTTAGCACTGGCTTATGCACTGGCTATCGGTGGCGCAAGAGCAGGCGTTCTGGAAACCACCTTCAGAACCGAAACCGAAACAGACCTTTTCGGTGAGCAGGCAGTTCTTTGCGGCGGTGTATGCGCTCTGATGCAGGCTGGTTTTGAAACCCTTGTAGAAGCAGGTTACGATCCGAGAAACGCTTACTTTGAATGTATCCATGAAATGAAGCTGATTGTTGACCTGATTTACCAGAGCGGTTTCGCAGGTATGAGATATTCCATCTCCAATACAGCAGAATACGGCGATTACATTACCGGACCTAAGATTATCACAGATGAAACCAAGAAGACCATGAAGAAAATCTTAAAGGATATCCAGGACGGTACCTTTGCAAAAGACTTCCTTCTGGATATGTCTTCCGCAGGCGGCCAGGCTCACTTCCGTGCATTAAGAAAGTTAGCTTCCGAGCATCCTTCTGAAAAGGTCGGAGAAGAAATCCGTAAGCTTTACAGCTGGAACAACGAAAACGACAAGCTGATTAACAACTAATCAAAGCATTCGTTTCGTAAACGGTTTTCACGGAATAAGAATAAGATAAGAATAGAAGAACTGCAGTTTCGGCTGCAGTTCTTTCTTGCTTTATAGGAAATTTCGATGAATTTTTTTGTGTGAAATGATTTGATTTTTACAATACTAAAAAGCTTTAAGATAACAGCAGGGATAAAAGAAGGTCGGTCGGAGAATTCCGGGCAACATTTCCCTTTAAGGCGACGCCGATTTTCCGGGGAGGAATGGGCTCCGACATGGGGAAAGGAAGCAGGGTGCCGTTTGATAGTTCTTCCTCCACAAATTCCCGGATGACGCAGCCCACGCCCATACCGATTTTGGAAAACTCGATGAGCAGATCCATGGTGGTGACTTCCAGCTGCTGCCTGGGTGTAATCTCATTTAAAAGCAGGTATTTTTCAATGTACTGTCTGGTGATGTTGCGTTTGTCAAGCAGCATGAGGTTGGCGTGGCTGAGCATATCCCGGGGACTTTTGTCCGTGGCGCTTTCCAACTGGGCAAGATAATCCTTCGTGGCGACCAGAATGTCGTGGATATCGCGGACGGGATAAAAATGCAGCGGGTCAAGATGCGAGGTTTCCCCGATGATGCCCATATCCAAAAGACCGTTTTCCAGTGCCGCAATGGTTTCCGTGGAGGACTGGCAGAAAATTGAGAGCTTTACTTCGGGGTGGGCTTTGATAAAATCCTGCAGATAGGGAAGCAGAAGATACCGGCAGAGGGTGGTGCTGATGCCGATGGAAAGAGAGCCTGCACCGCTTTCCTTCCTGCTTTCAATGGTATCTTCCCCCTGCTTGATGGCATGAAAAGCAGTATCAAGCTGCTTTAGGAGAATTTCGCCGTCCGGCGTGAGCTTGACGCCGCGGGAGGAACGCACAAACAGGGAAACTCCAAGACTGCTTTCTAATTTGGAAACAGCCTTGGAAATGGCGGGCTGGGAAATATAGAGTTTCCGGGCAGCCATGGATATATTGCCACAGATGGCGGTTTCATAGAAAATATGGTACAAATTCAGGTTTTCCTTTATCATTTCGGTTTCCTTTCCAAAGAAGTTTCCCTTTATAGAAAGAGGGGATACAGAGTTATAATAGCAATTATACCATAGTCTGCGGTTATGGGAAATATGAAAGATAACTATTTGTCGAAAGAAAAAAACTGTGCTAAGATAGAAAAAAGGTTTTGAAAAACAGGAGGATGTTAGAGATGGGAATGACCATGACACAGAAAATTCTGGCGGCTCATGCAGGCCTTGACAAGGTAGAAGCCGGTCAGTTGATAGAGGCGGATCTGGACCTGGTGCTGGGCAACGACATTACCAGTCCGGTTGCTATTAAGGAAATGGAAAAAATGAAGGTGGATGGCGTATTCCACAAGGATAAAATCGCACTGGTTCCCGATCATTTTGTACCCAATAAGGATATCAAATCCGCAGAACACTGCAAATGCGTAAGAGAATTTGCCAGAAGAAACGAAATCACCAATTATTTTGAAGTAGGCGAAATGGGTATCGAGCACGCCCTGCTTCCCGAAAAAGGTCTGACCGTGGCAGGTGATGTGATTATCGGCGCAGACTCCCATACCTGTACATATGGTGCCCTGGGTGCATTCTCCACCGGCGTCGGCAGTACGGACATGGCTGCCGGCATGGCTACCGGCAAGGCATGGTTCAAGGTGCCCGCGGCAATTAAAGTGGTGCTTACCGGCAAGCCGGACAAGTGGATTTCCGGCAAGGATGTGATTTTACATTTAATCGGTATGATCGGTGTGGACGGCGCACTTTACAAATCCCTGGAATTCACCGGTGACGGCATTGCAGCTCTTTCCATGGACGACCGTTTCACCATTGCCAACATGGCGATTGAGGCAGGTGCCAAGAACGGCATTTTCCCCGTGGATGAAAAAGCGGAAAGCTACATGAAAGAACATTCAAAGAGAGCGTACAAGATTTACGAAGCGGATGCGGATGCTTCCTACGAGCAGGAAATTACCATTGATTTAAGCGCCTTAAAGTCAACGGTTGCCTTCCCCCATCTGCCCGAAAACACCCATACCATTGATGAAATCGAAAAAATCGACATAGATCAGGTGGTTATCGGCTCCTGCACCAACGGCAGACTGGACGATTTGCGTACCGCCGCCGAAATCTTAAAGGGACGCCATGTAAAGAAGGGCATGCGCTGCATCGTTATCCCCGCTACCCAGAAGATTTACATGGATGCCATGGAAGAAGGGCTCTTAAAGATTTTCATCGAAGCCGGTGCGGTAGTCAGCACACCGACCTGCGGTCCCTGCCTCGGCGGTTACATGGGTATTTTGGCGGAAAAGGAGCGCTGTGTTTCCACCACTAACCGTAACTTCGTAGGCAGAATGGGCCATGTTACTTCCGAAATCTATCTGGCAAGCCCCGCAGTTGCGGCAGCAAGCGCCGTACTTGGCTATATCGGCGGACCGGATGCTTTATAAGAAAGCGGGACTCGGAAGACAGTTATAACCGAAGAAAGTCAGGCTAAGAAATTTATCAGAAATCGTAACGATTCAGTTTTGGAAAGGAATGAATAAAATGCAGGCAAAAGGTTTGGTTTTTAAATACGGAGACAATGTGGATACGGATGTTATCATCCCGGCAAGATATCTGAATTCTTCCGACCCGGCAGAACTGGCAACACACTGTATGGAAGATATTGACAAGGACTTTGTAAAGAACGTAAAAAAAGGAGACATTATCGTAGCTGAGAAAAACTTTGGATGCGGTTCTTCCAGAGAGCATGCGCCCATTGCCATCAAAGCGGCAGGCGTAAGCTGCGTTATCGCAGAGACCTTCGCCAGAATTTTCTACCGCAACGCCATCAACATCGGACTTCCCATTATCGAGTGCCCGGAGGCGGCAAAGGCGATTGAAGCGGGGGATGAAGTGGAAGTAAACTTCGATTCCGGCGAAATAAAGGATTTAACCAAGAATACTTCTTACAAGGGTCAGGCATTCCCTCCTTTCATGCAGAAGATTATTGCTGCGGAAGGTCTGGTCAACTACATCAACCAGAAATAAAAAGGCTTTCGGGAAGCTTTTTGGAAACGAAGGAAAGATTTTGCAAGACATGACTTGAAACATATGTTCGATTATGGTATGCTTATAGTACAGTAAAAGAAAGGTGAGCAGACACATGATAGCATTTGTTCAGGGAGAAATTGCAGATATTATGGAAGACACCGTAGTACTTTCCGTCAATGGATTCGGTATCAATATTCATATATCCGGCCGGGTGGCGGCAGAGCTGCCCGGTATCGGAGAAAAAGTAAAGCTGCATACCTATACGCTGGTGCGTGAGGATGCTTTTTTACTTTACGGCTTTTTACATAAAAATGATTTGGAGCTTTTCAAAAAATGCATTACGGTAAACGGCATCGGCCCCAAGGGTGCACTGGCGATTTTGTCCACCATGGATGCGGATGCTCTGCGTTATGCCATTTTATCCAAGGATGCCAAGGCAATCGCCAAGGCTCCGGGTATCGGCCAGAAGACGGCGGAACGGCTTATCCTTGACTTAAAGGACAAGGTTTCTTATGATGATACCATGATAAGCATGGAAGTATCGGAGCATGCGGGAGGTGCCGTGCAGAGTGAAGCCGTAAAGGAAACCATAGAGGCACTTGTTGCCTTAGGCTACGGACAGACCGAAAGCATGCAGGCGGTCGGCAAAATTCCGAATGCGGAGGAAAAGGACAGCGGTGCTCTCTTAAAGGAAGCACTCAAGTATCTGTTCTGATACCGTGTACCGGTTCGAATTGGGATATCGGATTTTGGATAGAAAGTATTGAGGACAAAAATGGCACGTACAATAGAAACCAATATTACGGAAGAGGACAGCAGAATAGAAGGCTCCCTACGCCCCCAGTGCCTTGCCGACTACATCGGTCAGGAAAAGGTAAAGCAGAATTTAAAGGTCTATATTGAGGCGGCAAAAAAGAGGGGCGATGCACTGGACCATGTGCTCTTTTACGGTCCGCCCGGATTAGGAAAGACCACACTGGCAGGTATTATTGCAAACGAAATGGGTACCCATATGAAGGTGACCAGCGGTCCGGCGATTGAAAAGCCGGGAGAAATTGCGGCTATCTTAAACAATCTGCAGGAGGGAGACATTTTATTTGTGGATGAAATTCACCGACTGAACAGACAGGTGGAGGAGGTTCTTTACCCTGCCATGGAGGATTTCTGCATTGATATTATGATTGGAAAGGGTTCTTCCGCCCGTTCCATCCGTCTGGATCTGCCGAAATTTACCCTGATTGGCGCTACGACAAGAGCCGGTATGCTGACGGCGCCTCTGCGCGACCGTTTCGGAATGATACACCGTCTGGAGTTTTACACTATTCCGGAGCTGCAGCATATTGTGAAGCAGTCCGCCTCCCTTTTACAGGTGGAGATTGACGAGGGAGGATCTCTGGAGCTTGCAAGGAGAAGCCGCGGGACACCGAGACTTGCCAACCGGATTTTAAAAAGAGTGCGGGATTTTGCCCAGGTAAAATACGACGGCAGGATTACGGAAGAAGTGGCAAAAACGGCGCTTGACCTTATGGACGTGGACAAGATGGGTCTGGATCATATCGACCGGAATCTGCTTCGTACCATGATTGAAAAGTTTGACGGCGGTCCGGTGGGACTGGATACGCTGGCGGCTGCCATCGGTGAGGATGCCGGCACTATAGAGGACGTATATGAGCCCTTTTTAATTCAGAACGGGCTTTTAAACCGCACTCCGAGGGGAAGGGTTGCCACGGATCTGGCTTACCGCCATATGGGACTTCTGTAAGAGCATTTTTATAAGAAACCGCTTGCCTTAAGGGTCTGTTTGCGATACAATAAACCAGTGTACTATACGACGTTTTGATAGTATCGGACCTGAGAAGGGGGTAGGATTATGTCTTCTAAAACAGATGCGGAAGTAATTATCGGGGGTAAGATTTATACATTATGCGGCTATGAAAGCGAAGAATACCTGCAGAAGGTAGCTTCCTATATCAACAGCAAACTGGATGAATACGGAAAGATAGATGCGTTCCGTATGCAGAATGCGGATACCCGTTCCGTTCTGATGCAGTTAAACATTGCGGACGATTATTTTAAGGCAAAGAAGCAGATAAGCCTTTTGGAGGAAGAGCTTCATACCAAAGAAAACGAAATGTACGATTTGAAGCATGAGCTGATTGCCACACAGATGAAGTTAGAGTCCATGGAAAAGAATGTAAAAGAATTACAGTCGGAAAACCATGAGAATGCCAAAAAGATTGTTCGTCTGGAAACCGAATTAAAAGAAACACATAAATAAGAAAGGGCGCTGTCCGGTGGGGCAGCGTTATTTTATATATGGAAAAGAGAAATGTGGAGCTGCTTGCTCCGGCAGGAAATTATGAATGTTTTTTGGGAGCCATACAGGCGGGAGCGGATGCCGTTTATTTAGGCGGAAGCAAATTCAGTGCAAGAGCCTATGCGGACAACTTCACGGATGAAGAAATCTGCAAAGCCATTCTGTATGCCCATGTTTGCGGGAAAAAAGTCTATATGACGGTCAATACCTTATTAAAGGACGGAGAGCATTCCGAGCTGGTTCCCTATATGAGACCGTTTTGCGAGGCGGGACTGGACGGTGTGATTGTGCAGGATTTCGGTGTATTTACCGCTCTGAAGGAAGCCTTTCCCGGTCTTTCCCTGCATGCCAGTACCCAGATGACCCTGACGGGCAGTATGGGTACGGCTTTTTTGCAGAGCCTGGGGGCAGAGCGCATTGTTCCGGCAAGAGAGCTTTCCTTACAGGAAATCAAAAAAATCAAAGAAGATACCGGCATTGAAATAGAAGTCTTTGTGCACGGCGCCATGTGTTACTGTTATTCGGGACAGTGTCTCATGAGCAGCATCATAGGCGGACGCAGCGGCAACAGGGGCAGATGCGCCCAGCCCTGCAGACTTCCCTATCAGGTAGAAACTGCGGGTGGAAACAGCGGAAAAAAGGAAGTTTATCCGCTCAGCATGAAGGATATGTGTACCTTATCCATTCTACCGGATCTGATTGAGGCAGGCGTGGACTCCTTTAAGATAGAAGGACGTATGAAGAAGGCGGAGTATGCAGCGGGAGTAACCTCCGTATACCGGAAATATATTGACCGGTATTTTCAGGTCGGAAGGGAAGGGTACCGGGTGGATAAAAAGGATTGGGAATTTTTATCTTCCCTGTATATCCGTTCCCAGATTCAGGACGGTTATTATTACAAGCAGAACGGTGCGGATATGATAACGATTAACTCCCCCGCCTACAACGGCAGTGAAGAGTCCGTGCTGAAACGCATCCGGGAGACTTATATTGACGTACCGGCGGAGAAAAAGAAAAAAGCACCCGTCAGCATGGAGATTACCCTTCATGTGGGGAAGCCTGCTGCCTTTCGTGTAAAAGTGCTGCAGACGGAAAAAGAAATATTCCTTACGGGTCCGGAGGTGGACAAGGCGCAGAAAAATCCCATCACGGAGGAAAATGTCAGAAAGTGCTTCGGCAAGCTGGGCGACACGTTTTTTGCCGTCAGCCCGGAGCAGATGCACATAGAAATGGACGCTGACTGTTTTTATCCCTTAAAGACCATGAACGAGCTGCGCAGACAGGGCATGGAGAAGCTGCTCAAACTCTATTATCCCATAGACAGGACGAAAAATAAGGAAGAAGAAGTGCCTGCACAGGAAAATACCGCAGCACCGGACAGCAAAACGGGACAGACAGGAAAAGATGCGGCGTCAGAATGTGCTGCAGGGCAAAGGAAAGCAGTTGCAAACGGACAGGAGCATGCGGTTCTTGTGCAGAAAAAAGAGCAGCTTACCGCGCTTATGGAGAGTGATTTTTCTTACGATACGGTCTATCTGGAGTCGGATTTCCAAAACGAAACCGGTGTTGTGGGAGAGGCGGAAACAGATGCTTGCCGAAGCGGCGGAAAGAAAGTATACATTGCCCTGCCGTTTATTGTACGAGGCAAGGACGTGGTTTTCCTTAAGAAGCTTCTGCCTCTTATGAACCATGTGGACGGTGTACTGGTGCGAAATTTGGAAACACTGGGATTTTTGCAAAAAAACGATTATAAAGGAAACATTCGACTGGATGCCGGTATGTACTGCTTTAATAAGAAAACGGTTTCTTTCTATGAGCCGCTTGCGGAAAGCTACTGCATGCCGTATGAATTAAACCACAGGGAACAGAAGTCCTTATCCCGCATGGAAACGGGCATACTTACCGAGCATGTGGTGTACGGCCGCATTCCTCTTATGGTAACGGCAAACTGTACCCAGAGGACCATGGAGAAATGTATAAAATCCGCACATATGGGCGAAAATCGACTGAGGGACCGTTACAGGAAAGAATTTCCGGTTATGCTGCACTGTCGTTACTGCTATAATGTAATCCTAAATTCCGTGCCCCTTTCCCTGCATGATACTATTTCGATACAAACGGATGATATTCTGCGGATACAGTTTACGTCGGAGGACTACCGGGAAACGAAGGCAGTTCTTAAGTTCTTCAAAAACCGTATGGAAGGAGGCAGCATGGAGCCGCCCTTTACGGAATTTACCAAGGGACATGAAAAGAGGGGCGTGGACTAAGCATAAGAAAGGCAGGATAAGGGATGGAAATATGGGTTTCCGAGCTTTCAAAATACATCATATCGGTGCTGATGGTCATATACACGCTGGAATGCTTTTTAGCATTTTCCTATAAAAAGGAGAGGAAGAACACACTTTTTTACGTCAGACAGTGGTTCTACCTGTTTGCGGTGCAGTTCTTTGCCTTTTTTACCCTGTATGTGAAGCAGGGGGAGAGGGAGGATTATACCTATCCGGCCATATACATTGTGACGCAGCTTCTGCTCATCCTGGTTTTGTCCTGTACCCATCTGATGTATGAGCAGTGCAACCGCCTTCTGTTAAATAACATGTGCATGCTGCTTGGTATCGGCATTATTATGCTTACGAGACTGGCGACAACGAAAGCCGTCCGGCAGCTTATGATTATGACGGTTTCGTTCCTGTTGGGACTTTTAGTGGTTTTCCTTATGGAAAAAGGGAAGAACTTCCGAAAAATGGGGATTTTGTACCTGCTTGTGGGCGTGTTGCTGCTGGCGGTGGTTCTGGTGATGGGAAATGTAACCTCCGGTTCCAAGCTTTCCCTTACGTTCCGCGGCATTACCTTCCAGCCGTCGGAGCCGGTAAAACTTCTGTTTTTGTTTTACTTAGCCTCCTTTCTGGCGGAAAAAACGGATTTTAAGAGAGTGGTGCTTGTCAGCATAGGAGCGGCAGCCCATGTGCTTTTGCTGGTGGCGGAACGTGACCTCGGCAGCGCCCTCATTTTCTTTATGACCTATCTTTGTGTGCTTTTCATGGCGACGAACAGCTATCTGTATCTGACACTCGGCATAGCGGGACTTTGCGGCGGAGCGGTTGCAGCGTATAAGATTTTCCGTCATGTGCGGGTCAGGGTGCAGGCGTGGTGGAACCCGTTTGCCTACATTGACAACCAGGGCTTCCAGATTGCCCAGTCCCTGTTTTCTATAGGCGTCGGAGGCTGGTTCGGGTTAGGACTTATGAACGGTGCCCCGGAGGACATCCCATATGTGGAAACGGACTTTGTTTTTTCTGCCATCTGTGAGGAAATGGGCATTGTTACCGGTATCTGCATTCTGCTGATTTCCGTAAGCAGCTTCCTTATGATGATGCAGATTGGACTGAAAACAGAAGATAAATTCTATAAGCTTATCTGTCTCGGCGGAGCCGTCACGTATCTGTTCCAGATATTTTTAACCATCGGCGGCGGTATCAAATTTATTCCGCTGACAGGTGTGACCTTACCCTTTATCAGCTACGGAGGCAGCTCTTTGCTTACTTCCATACTGTTATTTTATCTGATGCAGGCGGTCTATATCCGCTATCGGAAGGAAGGAGGACACTGCCTTGAAAAAGCCTGAGGAAAAGAATATCCGGCAGAATGTGCAGAAAAGCAGTGAACCTGTGGAAAAGGGTAAGAAGAACAGCAGCATCTATGTGCTGATGTACAGCTTTGTATTCCTGTTTCTGGGTATGATTGCGTATCTGTGTCTGTATGTGAAACAGAACGGACAGGATTTGCTTAACAACAGCTACAACACCCGGCAGAAAATCCTTTTAGCGCAGAACTACCGTGGAAGCATTTATGCTTCCGGCGGGGAAGTACTGGCGGAAACCAGGATAAAAAACGGCGCGGAGGAAAGAAAGTACCCATACGGAAATCTTTTTTCCCATGTAGTGGGATATTCCACCCGGGGAAAGGTGGGCGTGGAGGCACAGGCGAATGCCTACCTCATCCAGTCCAACATTCCACTGTCGGAAAAAGTGATAAACGAAACCACCGGAGCGAAAAATCCGGGAGATAATGTCTATACCACCCTGCAGGTGCCGGTGCAGGAGGCAGCTTCCAGGGCACTTGACAATTACAGGGGCGCCGTGATAGTAACGGAAGTGAAAACCGGCAAGGTGATTGCCATGGTTTCCAAACCGGATTTCGACCCGGACACTATTGCCGCAGACTGGGATAAGCTTTCGGAAAATACGGACAGCGCCATGCTGATGAACAGGGCAACACAGGGCTTATATCCGCCCGGCTCCACATTTAAGATCGTGACCGCCCTCTGCTATATGCGGCAGCATCCGGAAGAATATGCATCCTATACCTTTAATTGTCCCGGATATTTCAAGACGGCAAATGCCCGGATTAACTGCTACCACGGCATCAGCCACGGAAAGGTGGACTTTACGGAGTCCTTTGCCAAGTCCTGCAATTCCTCCTTTGCCAACATGGGAATGCAGATTGACAGGGAGACGTTTGAAAAGACGGTAAAGGAGCTTTCCTTTAATGAAAAACTGCCGGTTTCCTTTTTGTATTCCCAGAGCCGGTTTTCCTTTTCCGAAGAGTTTACCGATGCAGAGCGTCTGCAGGCAGCCATCGGTCAGGGGACAACGGTGATGACGCCGCTTCATCTGAATATGATTACCCAGGCAATCGCCAACGGCGGAGTGATGATGAAGCCCTATCTGATTGACTCTGTTACATCGGAGAACGGAACGGTGGTAAAGAAATTTTCACCGGAGGAATACAAAAGAGTGATGACAACGGAAGAGTCGGAGGCACTGACGGAGCTTATGAAGGCGGTTGTGGAAGAAGGTACGGCAAAGAAGGTGTCCGGTCTGGAATTTACGGTAGCGGGAAAAACCGGCTCCGCCGAGTACGGACAGACCAAGGGCGAAAGCCATGCCTGGTTTACCGGCTTTGCCCCTGCGGAGGACCCCGAGATTGCGGTGACCATCATCGTGGAGGGCGCCGGAAGCGGCGGTGATTACGCGGTTCCCATGGCAAAGAGAATCTTCCGCGCCTATTTTGAGCAGGAAAATTAAATATTGCGAAAGAAGACCGGATAGTCTATACTATGGTTAGGTCAAGTTTTTATTTGACACACCAGAAGCGGCAGGAGGCATTGCAATGATTGAAGCAATTAGTTGCGGCGGTGTGGTTATTTTCCGGGGGAAAATTCTTCTTTTATACAAGAATTTCAAAAACAAGTATGAAGGCTGGGTTTTACCCAAAGGAACCGTGGAAGAGGGCGAGGAGTTCAAGGATACCGCCCTGCGTGAAGTACTGGAAGAGTCAGGTACCAGACCGGTCATCGTAAAATACGTGGGAAAGAGTGAATACACCTTTAACGTACCGGAGGACTTTGTAAAAAAAGAAGTGCACTGGTATCTTATGATGGCGGACAGCTACTACAGCAAACCACAGCGTGAAGAATATTTTATGGATTCCGGATATTATAAGTATCATGAGGCATACCACCTTTTGAAATTTTCCAACGAAAAGCAGATTTTGGAAAAGGCGTACAACGAGTATCTGAAACTGAAGCAAAATAATCTTTGGGGCACCCGAAAACAGTATTAAACAGGAGGATGACTGCATGGAATTTTATCCTGATTTATATATTGGCGAAAAGGTGGAAAAGCCCGGCGTTTTACTGAAAAAGATAAAAAAGCAGAAGAAAATACCGGATGCCTATATTATTGCATTTGCCCAGAGTGCAGATGACGAATTGGATATCCGAAACGCAAAGGACTTGAAAAAAGAGTTTTATGCTTCGGAAAATCCGTATATTGTAGGTATAGCAGAGGATTACGACGACGCAGTGGACGTGGTGAAAAAAATTGCGGAGGAGTGCTTTGCAAAGCGGGGAGACTGCAGGCTTAGGGATTTTTTATCCGAAAGGATACAATAATATGTGGCATGTGATTTTACAGATTTTAGCCGTTATCGGTATCGTCCTGCTCGTTTTGCTGGCGCTTCTGATACTGACGGTACTGGCGGTGCTTTTCGTACCCATCCGGTACAGGGCTTCGGGAGAAAAAGAGGCAGACAGGATAGAGGGTGTGGCAGCGGTCAGCTTTCTGTATCCGTTCCTTTCTTTCAAATGGCAGCGTGCGGGCAATGAGAACCGCTGGGCGCTGCGGCTTCTCGGCATAAAGTTAAAGAGTTCCCGGAAAGCGGACAAAGGCAAAGTGGCAGAGCCTGAGAAAACGGACAAAGGCAAAGCAGAGGAAACAGCCCAAGCGGCAAAGCCGGAAAAAGCGGCAGAGCCGGTGAAAGAAGAAAAGCAACCGGCAACGCCAAGTGTGCAAAATGCGGAAGCCGAAGATGCGGCACGGCAGGCAGAGGAAACCGGAACACATAAAACGGACCGGGGTTCATCGGAAAAGAAAGCCCGCTTCACAATTTCCGGGCTCTGTGATAAAATGGAGAATATCCGGGATAATGTAGAGTATTATAAAGAACGCCTGACGGCAGAAGAAAACCGGCTGTTCTTAAAAAGAACGAAGGAAAGGATATTTGCCGTCTTAAAGAGCATAAAGCCTAAGGTGCTTACCGCCCGCGTTGTGTGCGGCACCGGTTCCCCGGATACTACCGGTTATGTGTGTGCCGTATACGGCATGCTTTATCCGGTCATAGAGGACAGAATATCCTTCACCGCAGACTTTGAAAACAAGGTCCTGGACGGTGAACTTTCTGTAAAAGGCAAGGTGAGGGTGGTAACACTTGTCCGCCACGGCATTAAGATTTTATTGGACAAGCAGCTTAAAGTATTCTTAAAAGAGATGAAAAGGGAGGATTAACAAGTGGCAGAAAATCAGTTCAGCGGTGTAGTAGAATCATTATTAAAGGGAATGGATACCATCCTTTCCACCAAAACCGTAGTGGGGGAAGCAACCCAGATTGGTGACACCATTATTTTACCTCTTGTGGATGTGTCTTTCGGCGTGGGTGCCGGAGCAGGTGTCAACGATGAAAAGAAGACCCAGAACGGAGCAGGCGGTCTCGGAGGAAAGATGACTCCAAGTGCCGTACTGGTAATCGGCAAGAACGGAAGCGCCAGACTGGTCAACATTAAAAATCAGGATACCGTTACCAAGATTTTGGACATGGTGCCTGACATTTTAGACAGATTTGGCAAGAAGGATAAGGAAGAAAAGATTGACGATAAGGAAGCGGTGGACGCAGCATTTCCCGCTGAACAGTAATCTTTCTTAACCGGCAGGAAACAAAGAAAGTACAGTTTCATATCCTAAACTATAGGGATACCCTGTGAGGACTCTGTGGGATACCCGGTGCATAAAAGGGGAAGAAGGATATGAATAAAAGAAAGCTGATAGGACTCATGGCGATGTTTATTGCCTTAGGAATGCTGATTATGCTGTTTCTTAGAAACGACCTGGTGGGTATTATAATTATCGCCCTGTTGTTGTTTGTCGGTTATAACTGTTACGACTGTTGTTAGCGTTTCGGAGGAAGCATGGATATAGACGCAAGAAATCTGGATGCATTACGGGGAGAAGATGAAGATGCGTTAAAGGAACTGAAGCACTTTCTGTTTAAGGAAACGGTACGCATCGAGAATGAGAAAAAGGCTTTGAAAGAGGACCGGGAAAAGCTGATACGTGAAAGAGCCCAGTTCCGGAAGGAAATAGATCTTTTGAACCACAAAATGGTTTTAGAGCACAAACGCCTGAAAGATGAAACCCTGTTTTTCGATAAGAAAATGGAGATCCTGCAGGATGGTTTCAAACATCTGGAAGAAGAGAAGGAAGCCTTACGGAAAGAAAAGTACCGTTTTAAGACGGAGCAGGATATCTGGAAGAGCGGTGTGGTACGGAATGAAAAGCCGGACGATGTGATTGCCGTGCTGTTTAAGGGTGTCAGCAATCCCATTACCTTACGGAAGCGGTACAAGGAGCTTCTAAAGATTTTCCACCCGGACAACCTGTGCGGGGATGAAGAGATGGTACAGCTTATCAACCGCGAATACGAAAGAAGAAAAAGAGCAGAACAAAAGCCGGTGTAAAACACCGGCTTTCCTTTGGTTTCATTTTTATTTACAATCAATTAAGCACGTTCAACAGCACCGGACTTTAAGCAGTTTGTGCAGACATGCATTCTCTTGGAACCACCGTTTACTTTGCACTTTACGCTTCTAACGTTGGAATTCCAAATTCTGTTAGATCTTCTATGAGAATGGCTTACGTTGTTACCGAAATGAACGCCTTTTCCACAAATATCACATTTAGCCATCTTGACACCTCCTCAAATGCTTTCGCATCAGTTATCTTTAAACTCGCAACATTGATATATTAACAGAAAACTTTTCGGATTGCAAGTAAAATTATAAGATTTTTCATTTTTTGAATTTTTATATTTCTTTTTTATGGAAAAGCAGTTATAATACATTTAGCTATGACAAATTAGCGTATGGTAAAAAGGAGGTATTACATGAAAGGATCTTCTATGAATACCCACATGGGTAACATTACGATTGACAACGAGGTTATTGCCCAGTATGCAGGTACGGTTGCCATGGAATGTTTTGGTATCGTGGGAATGGCTGGCTTCTCCGCAAAAGACGGTATTGCCAAGCTTTTAAAGAAAGATAGTCTGACAAGAGGAATTGCCGTTTCCTTAAATAACAATAAGCTTACTCTGAATTTCCACGTTATCGTGGCATATGGTGTCAGCATTTTAGCTGTATCCGACAACCTGATCGACAATGTGAAATATAAAGTGGAAGAATTTACCGGAATTGAAATTGAAAAAATTAACATCTTTGTTGAAGGTGTAAGAGTGATTGATTAAGGAGGATTTACCGTGGCTTTAAATACGATCGACGCTAAGATGCTTGCAAAGATGTTCTTAGCCGGAGCAAAAAACTTGGAATCCAAGAAGGAGCTGATTAACGAATTAAACGTTTTTCCCGTTCCCGACGGAGACACAGGAACCAACATGACACTTACCATTATGTCTGCAGCCAAAGAAGTGGTGGCACTCGGTGAAGAACCGGATATGACTGCTTTGTGCAAGGCTATTTCAGGAGGTTCCTTACGAGGAGCAAGAGGTAACTCCGGTGTTATTTTATCCCAGTTGTTAAGAGGTCTGACCAAGAGTATCAAAGAAAAGGAAGTAATCGGTATCACAGACCTGACAGAAGCTTATGAAAAAGCAGTGGAAACCGCCTATAAGGCAGTTATGAAGCCGAAGGAAGGCACTATTCTTACCGTAGCAAAGGGAATTTCCGATAAGGCGAAAGAACTTACCGAGGACGGTGCGGAAGACATGGCAGCGTTCATGGGTGATGTACTGGAGCATGCCCGCTATGTCTTAAGCCAGACTCCCGAGCTTTTACCGGTATTAAAACAGGCAGGTGTTGTAGACTCCGGCGGACAGGGACTTGTGGAAGTGATGGCAGGTGCTTACGATGCATTCCTCGGCAAGGAAGTGGACTACACCATTGCAGAGGCTCCCAAGGCTGACGGCGAAGCAAAGCCGGCACAGACTGAGGAAGCAGAGATTAAATTCGGTTACTGCACAGAGTTTATCATTCTCTTAAACAGACCGTTCAATATCAAACAGGAAATGGATTTCAAGGCATTCTTGGAGTCCATCGGCGACTCCATTGTCTGCGTAGCGGATGAGGATGTGGTAAAGGTACATGTTCACACCAATGATCCCGGACTGGCTATCCAGAGAGCTTTGAAATACGGCGCACTTTCCAATATGAAGATTGACAATATGCGCTTAGAGCATCAGGAAAAGCTGTTCAAGGAAGCAGAAAAGCAGAAAGCCGCACAGGAAGAAGCAAAAGCGCAGGAAGTACCTGCAGAGCGCAAGAGTGCCGGATTCGTGGCAGTTTCCATCGGTGACGGCATGAATGAAATCTTCAAGGGACTGGGCGTTGATTACATTATTGAAGGCGGACAGACCATGAATCCTTCCACCGAAGATATGTTAAACGCCATTGATAAGGTAAATGCCGATACGGTATTCATCCTTCCCAACAATAAAAATGTCATCCTGGCAGCCAACCAGGCAGTTGGTCTGGTGGAGGACAAGAAGGTTATCGTCATTCCCACCAAGACCGTACCGCAGGGTATTACCGCCATTATTAACTACATTCCCGATTTATCCGCTGAGGAAAATGAAGAGAACATGAAGTCTGAAATCGGCAATGTAAAGACCGGCGAAGTTACCTATGCCGTAAGAGACACCCAGATTGATGACAAGGTTATCTGCCAGGGCGACTACATGGGTATCGGCGATGCCGGCATCTTAGCGGTAGGCAAGGACATCTGGGAAGTTACCATGGATATGGTAAACGGCATGATGACGGATGATTTAGAGCTGTTAAGCATTTACTACGGCAGCGATGTTACCGAGGAAGATGCCGAAAAGATGCGCGATGCACTGGCTGAGAAATTCGTAAACTGCGACATTGAGCTGCAGTACGGCGGACAGCCTATTTACTACTATATTATTTCCGCAGAATAAGCATAAAAATAACAGGTAAGATTATGAATTTACAGTCTGATATTACCACAATCAAAGGAGTGGGGGAGAAATCCGCCACTCTTTTTGCAAAATTAAATATTCGTACGGTAAAGGACCTTTTGTTCTTTTTTCCGAGGGATTATGAAACCTTTACGGAGCCGGTGCTTATCAGTGAGGCAAAGCCGGGAGAGCTTGTCACCATAAGGGGCATTGTGATGCTTGCCCCCACGGTGACGAGGGTAAAGCATCTGTCCATTCTGAAGGTGAAGGTAAGGGATGCGTCAGGGACGGTGACACTGACGTTTTTTAACATGCCATTTTTACAGAAAGCACTGAAACCTGGGCAGTTCATGCTGTTCCGCGGCAGGCTCAAAAATAACAATCAGATGGAACAGCCCCGTATGTTTAAGGAAGAAGAATACCGGGAGCTGATGGCATTTATCCAGCCGAAATATCCGGTTACCAAGGGCATTACCAGCAAGAATATCTCCAAAGCCGTGAAGCAGGTGCTTTCCCTGTGCCCCATGCCGGAGGAATTTCTGCCGGAAGAAATCTTAAAAAAAGAAGAACTCATGCCTTACGGAGAGGCTCTGGCCCAGATTCATTTCCCGGAGAACAGGGAAAGCCTTGTCCGTGCCAGAAAGCGGCTTGTGTTTGATGAATTTTTCCTGTTTATTCTGATGATGCAGCAGTCTAAAATGCTGACGGAAAAGGAAAAAAACACCTGTCCCATGGTGGAAACGGCGGAGTGCGTGCGGTTCCTGGAGCGGCTTCCTTATAAGCTCACCGGCGCCCAGAACAAGGTCATCGGGGAAATCCTTGCGGACATGACGGGGGATGCGGTCATGAGCCGTCTGGTGCAGGGCGATGTGGGTTCCGGTAAAACCATCGTGGCGTTCTGGGCGCTTCTTTTGTGCGTGACAAACGGCTATCAGGGCGCACTTATGGCCCCTACGGAAGTGCTGGCAAGGCAGCATTACGAAGAGATTTTACGGCTCACAAAGGAACAGAACCTGCCCTTTGTACCGGTGTTTTTGTCCGGCTCCCAGACAGCGGCAGCCAAAAGGGAGGTATACCGGCAGATAGAGGACGGCAGCGCCAATCTGGTAATCGGCACCCATGCGGTCATTCAGGACAAGGTGCATTTTAAGAAGCTTGCGCTGGTGGTAACGGACGAACAGCACCGTTTCGGCGTAAGACAGAGGGAGACCTTAAAGGAAAAGGGCAACCACCCCCATGTGCTGGTGATGAGTGCAACCCCCATTCCCCGTACACTTGCCATTATTCTCTACGGCGATTTGCAGGTGTCCGTCATCGATGAGCTGCCGGGCGGCAGAATTCCCATTAAGAACTGTGTGGTAGGAGAGGAATACCGCCCCAAGGCATATGCTTTTATGGAAAAACAGATTGCCGAGGGCAGGCAGGTTTACTGTATCTGTCCCATGGTGGAGGAAGGCGAAACCACAGATCTGGAAAATGTCGCGGACTATACAGAAAAGCTGAAGGCGTATTTCCCGGAAAGTGTGCGCATTGCAAGACTTCACGGCAAAATGAAGCCGGCGGAAAAGAACCGCATCATGGAAGAATTTGCTGCCGGAAACATCGATATTTTGGTTTCCACCACGGTTATTGAGGTAGGCATCAACGTTCCCAATGCCACGGTGATGATGGTGGAAAATGCAGAACGTTTCGGACTGGCGCAGCTTCATCAGCTTCGGGGACGTGTAGGGCGCGGCGGCTTCCAGAGCTACTGCATCTTCTTAAATACCGGCAATTCCGATGCCACAAGAAAACGTCTGGACATCCTGAACCATTCCAACGACGGTTTCTATATTGCCAACGAGGATTTGAAAATGCGCGGCCCCGGAGAGCTTACCGGAATCCGTCAGAGCGGTGCGTTCCGGTTCCGGCTCGGGGATATTTACGAGGACGCGGATGTATTAAAACAGGCGGCTGTCTGCGTGGACAGCCATACGGATATCTGGCAGAGCGAAGCCTTTCAAAAGAAACTTCCGTCCAAATCGGAAGACGGATTATTTTATTTGATTGACTTTACGTCCATTTAACCTTACAATAGTTCTTGCGTTATAATTTTGTGGAAAATGGAGGAATTTATGTCCCGAGTAGCGATTATTACGGATTCCAACAGCGGCATTACCCAGTCCCAGGCAAAGGAAATGGGGATTCGTGTGGTACCCATGCCGTTTATGATTGGAGATACCGGTTACTTTGAAGATATTACCTTAAAACAGGCACAGTTCTATGAGAAATTAAAAGGAGATGCGGCTATCAGCACCAGCATGCCTTCCTTAGACAGTCTTATGGAGTACTGGAACGATGCACTGAAAGAGTATGACGAAGTGGTTTATATTCCCATGAGCAGCGGTCTTTCCGGTTCCTGCGAGGCGGCAGTGATGCTTTCCAAAGAGGAAGAGTTTGAAGGAAAGGTATTTGTGGCAAACAACCAGCGTATTTCCATTACCCAGAGACAGTCCGTTTTAGATGCCATGCAGATGGCTCAAAAAGGACTGGGCGCGGAAAAAATCCGCGACATTCTGGAAGAGGATAAATTCAACAGCAGTATTTACATCATGCTGGACACATTGTATTACCTGAAAAAGGGTGGCAGAATTACCCCGGCGGCGGCAGCCCTCGGCACCATTTTGAAATTAAAGCCGGTGCTTACCATACAGGGAGAAAAGCTGGATGCCTTTGCCAAGGCACGTACCACCGGACAGGGCAAGTCCATGATGATTAATGCTATCCGCAGTGATATGGAGAACCGTTTTGGCGGCGCTACACCGGATAATATTTATTTAGCGCTTGCCTATACATATGACGAGGAAGCGGCGGCTGTCTGGAAAAGAGAAGTGGAGGAAGCTTTCCCGGGCTTTGAGGTTCACATGGATCCCTTATCCTTAAGTGTTTCCTGCCATATCGGACCCGGCGCCATTGCGGTTGGATGCTGCAAGAAGCTGGATATTTAAGGAAAAACTGCATAGACGGTATAATAAGAACGTTTTGTTGGAAATTCAAAATTTCCGATAAAACGTTCTTTGCATATAGGGTGGGAATATGATATACTTTTTATTAGTGTGTAAACTTGTGAAAGCTGACACAAAGGAGTAGATAATGGCTAAGACAAATAATTATGATGCCTCCAGTATTACCGTTTTAGAAGGACTGGAAGCAGTTAGAAAACGTCCCGGTATGTACATAGGAAGTGTTTCCACCAAGGGACTTAACCATCTGATTTATGAAATCGTGGACAATGCCGTGGACGAGCATCTGGCAGGGTACTGTACCACCATAAAGGTTTACCTGGAAGCGGACGGCTCCGCTACGGTAGAGGACAACGGACGAGGCATTCCCGTGGGCATGCATGAAAAGGGCATCAGCGCGGAGCGTCTGGTTTTTACGACCCTGCATGCGGGCGGTAAGTTTGACAACAATGCCTACAAAACCAGCGGTGGTCTGCACGGTGTTGGTTCTTCCGTTGTAAATGCCCTGTCCAACAGACTGACCGTGAGGGTCAAAAACGGCGGACAGATTTACGAGGATAAATACGAAAAGGGTATTCCGGTTTTAGACCTTATAAACGGACTTCTGCCGGTAGTGGGAAAGACAAAGGAAACCGGCACCACCATAAATTTTCTGCCGGACGACACCATTTTTGACAAGACCCGTTTCAAAGAGGATGAGGTCAAGAGCAGACTTCACGAAACGGCGTACTTAAATCCGAACCTGACGATTATTTTTGAGGACAGAAGGAAGGCCGAGCCGGAGCATGTGGTATACCATGAGCCGGACGGCATCACCGGTTTCATTAAAGACATGAATAAAAGCCAGGAGCCGGTGCATGAGGTGATTTCCTTCTCCGGGGAAAGCGAAGGCATTTCCGTGGAAGTGGCTTTCCAGTATGTAAATGAGTTCCATGAAAACGTCTTAGGCTTCTGCAACAATATTTACAATGCAGAGGGCGGCACCCATTTAACCGGCTTTAAGACGGCATTTACAAATATTATCAATACCTACGCGAGAGAGCTCGGTATCTTAAAGGAAAAAGACGTTAACTTCACCGGACCGGATGTGCGAAACGGTATGACGGCGGTGGTTTCCATCAAGCATCCGGATCCCCGTTTTGAAGGACAGACCAAGACAAAATTAGACAACCAGGATGCGGCGAAGGTGGTCAGCAAGGTAACCTCCGAAGAAATGGTGCGTTACTTTGACCGTAACTTGGAAACCTTAAAAAGCATCATAGCCTGTGCCGAAAAGGCTGCCAAAATCCGCAAGACGGAGGAAAAGGCAAAGACCAATATGCTGACAAAGCAGAAGTTTTCCTTTGACAGCAACGGCAAACTGGCAAACTGTGAGTCCAAGGACGCTTCCAAATGCGAAATCTTTATCGTCGAAGGTGATTCTGCGGGCGGCAGTGCCAAAATGGCAAGAAACCGTATGTATCAGGCTATCCTTCCCATCCGCGGTAAAATTCTTAATGTGGAAAAGGCAAGCATCGACAAGGTACTCGCCAATGCGGAAATCAAGACCATGATCAATGCATTCGGCTGCGGCTTTTCCGAGGGCTATGGCAATGATTTCGATATCACGAAGCTGCGCTACGACAAAATCATCATCATGGCGGATGCGGATGTGGACGGTGCTCATATCAGCACCCTGCTTCTGACTTTGTTCTACCGCTTTATGCCGGAACTGATTTTTGAAGGTCATGTATATCAGGCGATGCCCCCTCTGTATAAGGCAATGCCCGCCAAGGGAGAGGAAGAGTACCTGTATGACGACAAGGCATTGGAAAAATACCGGAAGTCGCACAAGGGAAGCTTTACCCTGCAGCGTTACAAAGGTCTTGGTGAAATGGATGCATCCCAGCTCTGGGAAACCACTCTGGATCCGGAGAGACGCCTGCTTAAGAGAATCGAAATCGAAGATGCCCGCATGGCAAGTGAAATCACGGAAATGTTAATGGGCACGGATGTTCCGCCCAGAAAGGCATTTATCCACGAACATGCCCATGATGCGGAACTGGATGTATAAAAGGAGATTTGGCAATGGATGACAGCAGAATCATCAGTACGGAATATTCCGACCTGATGCAGAAATCATATATAGACTATGCCATGAGCGTTATTATCGCGAGAGCGCTTCCCGATGTCAGGGACGGCTTAAAACCGGTACAGAGACGTACTCTTTACGATATGCACGAACTGGGCATCCGCTACGACAGGCCTTACCGAAAAAGCGCCCGTATTGTCGGTGATACCATGGGTAAATACCATCCCCACGGCGACAGCTCCATTTACGATGCGCTGGTGGTCATGGCGCAGGATTTTAAGAAGGGCATGCCGCTAATCGACGGTCACGGCAACTTCGGCAATATTGAAGGCGACGGTGCCGCTGCCATGCGTTACACGGAAGCCAGACTGGAGAAAATCACTCAGGAAGCATTCCTTGCGGATCTGGACAAGGATGTGGTGGATTTTATTCCAAACTTTGATGAAACGGAAAAAGAGCCGGAGGTTCTGCCGGTAAAAATCCCCAACCTTTTAGTAAATGGCTCCGAAGGTATTGCCGTAGGTATGGCGACCAGCATCCCACCTCACAATTTAGGCGAAGTCATTGATGCCATGAAGGCATACATGCAGGATGAGAGCATCTCCACAAGAGAACTTATGCGCTACATAAAGGGCCCGGATTTCCCGACGGGCGGCATTGTGATCAATGAGGAAGAGCTTCTTAATATCTATGAAACCGGCGTGGGCAAAATCAAAATCCGCGGCAAGGTGGAAGTGGAAAAGGCAAAGGGCGGAAAATTAAATCTGGTCATTACCGAAATTCCCTACCCGATGATTGGTCTGAATATTGCCAAGTTTTTATCCGATGTGGCAGCTCTTTCCGAAACCAAGAAGACCATGGACATTGTAGATATTTCCAACCAGTCCTCCAAGGAAGGCATCCGCATCGTCATCGAGCTGCGGAAGGATACGGACGTAGAGAATTTTACCAACATGCTCTACAAGAAGACCCGTCTGGAAGATACCTTCGGTGTCAACATGCTTGCCATTGCGGACGGAAGACCGGAAACCATGGGATTAAAGCAGATTTTGAAAGCCTGCACGGATTTCCAGTTTGAGGTGACAACAAGAAAGTACACCACGCTTTTGGAAAAGGAAAAAGAGAAGAAGGAAATTCAGGAAGGACTTATCAAGGCGTGCAACGTCATTGACCTGATTATTGAAATCCTGCGCGGCTCCAAGGACAGGAACATGGCAAAGAGATGCCTGATTGAGGGAAAGACGGACGGCATCAGGTTTAAGTCCAAGGAATCCAAGCTTATGGCACAGCAGCTTATGTTTACGGAAAAGCAGGCCAACGCCATTCTGGAAATGCGTCTGTATAAGTTAATCGGTCTGGAAATCGAGGCGCTTATCAACGAGCATGAGGAAACCATGTCCAATATCTTCCGCTATGAGGATATCTTAGAGCGCAAGGACTCCATGGCACAGGTTATCATCAACGAATTAAACCAGATTAAAAAGGAATACAGCAAGCCGCGTAAAACGGAAATTACCAATAAGGAGGAAGCGGTTTACGAGGAAAAGAAGCCGGAAGAAATGGATGTCATGTTCTTAATGGACCGTTTCGGTTATGCCAAAACAGTGGATATGGCTACCTATGAAAGAAATAAGGAAGCCGCGGATACCGAGAACAAATATGTGGTAAAATGTAAGAATACCGGCAGAATCTGTCTCTTTACCGACATCGGACAGCTCCACACCATCAAGGTGACGGACATCCCTTACGGCAAGTTCCGCGATAAGGGTATTCCCGTGGACAATGTGAGCAATTACAGCGCCTCCAAGGAAACCATTCTCTGCGTGGCAAGCCAGACGGAGTTAAACTTATACCGGATGATTTTTGTCACAAAGCAGGCAATGATGAAGGTGGTGGACGGCGGCGAATTCGATGTGAGCAAGCGTCTGGTGGCTGCCACCAAGTTAAACGAAGGGGACGAAGTGGTAAGCGTTACCGTGATAAAGGAACAGCGGAACATTGTACTGCAGTCCAAGGACGGTTATTTCTTGAAATTTGCCATTGAGGAAATCCCCGAAAAGAAAAAAGGAGCGGTGGGTGTCCGTGGCATGAAGCTGTCGGACAAGGACAGCATCGAAGCTGTTTACTACATACAGAATGCAGTGGAAACCGCCATTCCGTATAAAAACAAAAACCTGGTACTGAATACCTTAAAGCCCGGAAAGCGTGACGGCAAGGGCGTCAAGGTACGGGCATAAAAGTTTTATGCCGGAAAGGAAAAATTATGAGAGTAATAGCAGGTACAGCCAGAAGCTTACCCTTAAAATGCCCGACAGGACTGGATACCAGACCTACCACGGACAGAATAAAAGAAACCTTATTTAATATGCTGCAGACCTATATTCCGGGCTGTGTTTTCGTGGACTTGTTTGCGGGCAGCGGCGCCGTGGGCATCGAAGCCATCAGCAGAGGAGCGAAGAAAGCTTATTTTGCGGAAAATGCCTCCGAAGCTTTACAGTGTATCCAGGAGAACCTGGCATTTACGAAATTTGCGGATAAGGCGGTGGTGTTAAAGCAGGATGCCATCAGCGCCCTGAACGGTATTTTTGAAAAAGAAACGGACATTATTTTCATGGACCCGCCCTACGGCAGGGATTTGGAAAAGCAGGTGCTTTCCGTGCTGAAGGGTTACCGTTATGTGACGGAAGACACCCTGATTATTGTGGAAGCTGACCTTCACACCGATTTTTCCTATGCGGAAGAACTGGGCTACGAGCTTGTTAAAGAAAAGAAATACAAGACCAACAAGCATGTATTCCTTAAGAAAAAGGAAGGATAAACTATGAAAAAAGCAATCTATACCGGAAGCTTTGACCCGGTGACCCTGGGCCACATGGACATTATCAGAAGAGCGGCGGACACTTTTGATGAATTAGTTGTGGGAGTTTTAAACAATAAAGAAAAGAAGCCGTTGTTTTCTGTGGAAGAACGTGTTAAGATATTACAAGAGGCTGTCAGGGATATACCAAATGTAAAGATTGATTCTTTCAGCGGACTTTTCGTGGATTATGCGAAGGAAAAGGATATCTGGATAGCCGTCAGGGGGCTTCGTGCCATTACGGACTTGGAATACGAAATGCAGATGGCGCAGACAAACCGGATGCTTTCGGGAGGAAAATTAGATACGGTATTTTTTGTTACCAATCTGGACTATTCCTATATCAGTTCTTCCGGTGTCAAGCAGATTGCCAGCTTTGGCGGGGATATTTCCCTCTGTGTGCCGGATTTCGTAGAGAAGCTTGTGAATGAAAAGTATGGCGTGAAATAATTGGGTAACAAGGAGAGTAGATATGAGCAGCAAGATTGAACAATTAATTGATGAAATCGAAGATTATATTAATAATTGCAAGCCGCAGGCTTTTTCCAGTACCAAAATCATTGTAAATAAAGAAGAAATTGATGAATTGCTGCGAGAACTCAGGATGAAAACCCCTGATGAAATCAAGCGTTATCAGAAGATTATCAGCAATAAGGAAGCTATCCTGAACGATGCCCGTACAAAGGCGGAGGAGCTGATCAAGCAGACGACCATCCAGACCAACCAGTTAATCAGCGAGCATGAGATTATGCAGCAGGCATACGCACAGGCAAACGAAGTGGTTACCATGGCAACGAGACAGGCGCAGGAAATTTTAGACAACGCCACCATGGAGGCAAACAACGTAAAGATGTCCGCCATGCAGTACATGGACGATATGCTTGCCCATCTGGAAAACATTATAGCAACCTCCAGTCAGACGGCTACGGCAAATTACGATACGCTGATTGGAAACTTAAATCATTATCATGAAATTATCCAGTCCAACCGTGCGGAGCTCCACCCGGCAGAGGATGAACTTGAAGAAGTGGATCTGGATGCAGAGCAAGGGGACAACCTTGATGCTATGTAAGCGAAAGAGAAAAGAACGGATTCCCGGAAACAATTTGTTTGCCGGGAATTTTTTTCTATGGGTATTCTTTCTGTTTCTGATATTTGCCGTAGATGTGAAGGCAGAAGGATTTTATTACCCGCCGGATACGGATGGGGAGCTGGTGGTGGTCATTGACCCCGGGCACGGAGGATCCAATCTCGGTGCGGATTACAACGGTTTTCTGGAGAAAGAAATGAACCTTACGGTGGCAGAAGCCATGGCGGAGGAGCTTAGGCAGTATGAAGGCATTACCGTGTACCTGACCCATGAGGATCTGGACACGGATATCAGGATAAAGGACAGGGCGGCATTTGCAAAAAGTGTGAATGCGGATTTCCTGTTCTGCCTGCATTTCAATATGTCACCGGGCAATATTCTGTATGGCTCCGAGGTCTGGATTTCGGCATACGGAGAGGAAAACAGACAGGGCTATTCCTTTGCGGGACTGCAGTTAAATGAAATGCGGAAGCTGGGACTTTCCATAAGAGGCATTAAAACGAGGCTGAATGAGGAAGGAACGGCGGACTATTACGGTATTCTGCGCTTCTGTGAAGCAGAGGATATTCCGGCAGCCCTGATTGAGCACTGCCATATCGATAACGATGCGGATGTGGGGTTCTGCGACTCAAAAGAGGATTTGATTGCTCTCGGAAAAGCCGATGCCACGGCGGCAGCCAAATTCTTCCGCCTGTCCAGTAAAAGCTTAGGCGTGGACTACAGTGACAATACCGAGGCAGTGGAGCCTACACCCGGCGCAGGTTACGCCAAAATGGACACCACGGACCCGGATATCTGCATGATAGAGGAAAACTATACCGACCTTGCAAATAAGAAAATCGGCATTCAGGTAACCGGCTGTGATTACGATTCGCCCATGCAGTATTATTCCTACAGCATAGACGGAGGCGAAACCTTTACCCCGTACCTTTTGTGGCCGGATGCGGATATGCTTGCCGGCACTTATGCGGATACCTTTAGTCTGGAGATAGATATACCCGAGGGCGTGAGCCCTGACATTGTGGTAAAGGGCATAAACCAGTACGACAGATACACCTTAAGCAACCACTTAAACGGTTACCCGGTGTTTACGGGCAGCGACCCCGATGAGGTGCTTCCGGAAATCCCGGAGGAAACGAAAGAGGTAAGCGGCAATGCCGGAAGCCTTCACGATACGATTAAGGACAGCGCGGACGGCGGCTTTAAAGCGCCGGTCAAAGAAGAAAACGAAGAGGACAGAACCTTTGTCCGTTTTGTGGAAATCAGTCTTTTAGCGGTGTTTGTGATTTTTACCGCAGTTCTGTTTGTGGGTGTTTTAGCGGCAAACAAAAAGCATCATAAAAAGAAGCGGAAAAGAAGGAAAAAATAGAAAAAACTCAAAAGGCACTGCAATAGCTTGTCAAACACATAGCGTCTCATGGATAAATCGGTGCCGGCAAGCATGCCCTTGGTCTGCAGCAGACAGCATAGTCCTCCAAAGGGAAGAACCGTTAAAAGAAACAGTGGCAGTCTTCCGGAAAGGGCATGAATGCCGCCGGTAATTTCCAACAGACAGCGGCTGGCACAGAGCAGGATATCCGGAAGGACAATATCCGTATACCGGGTAAGACTGCGGGATACAATCAGGGGAAACAGATAGAGCAGGTTTCCCACAATGAGGTAAGCGCCCAGCACGGTGATGCCCTCAATACCGGAGTGGATGGCAGAATCCAGACTTTTTAAGAAAGGCTCAGGTGTGGCTTCTGACGGACTTTTCTGACACAGGTTTAGCGGCAGAGGGGAAATGAGCCGGACAAGCAGGGCATAGAGAAAAGGAATGCCGTATATTCCCAAAAGGAAGAACACGGCAGGAATATTTTTAATAGCCAAGGACGGAAGCAGGACGGAAAGGATGAACAGAGGCCCCATGTTGTTGCAGAACCCCAATAGATACTGGGCTTCTTTGCGGGAAATTTCCTTCATCCGGTACAGTTCCGCAATGTTTCTGGCGCCCATGGGAAAACCGCACAGAAAGCCCGTCAGGACACAGTACACGCCCTGCGGACTGATGCGAAGCAGCGGACAAAGAAGGGGCGAAAGAAAAAAGGAAAGCTTTTCCGTCATCTGCTGACGCACGAGCAGGCAGGAAAGCAGCATAAAAGGGAACAGCGCCGGTATCATGGTCTGATACCATACGGAAAGACCATCGGCGGCAAGCTGCACACTGTCTTTAGAAAAGAAAAGCATCAGCACAAAGGAAAGAAAAAACAGCAGTATTTTCATGAAAATCCTGTACGTTTTTTTATAATCATATGAGAAAGAACCGAAAAAAATGTAGGAACGGAGAGACACATGCGTCTGGATAAATTCTTATGCGATACGGCGGGGTTTACCCGCACGGAGGCAAAAAATGCCGTAAAAAAAGGACAGATTGCCGTAAACGGCCAGGTGCAGAAGGCGGCGGATTTTAAGGTAAAGGAAAATACGGATACGGTGACTTTTCAGGGAAGACCCCTTTCCTACGCAGCGTTCCATTATTATATCCTGCATAAGCCTGCGGGCGTGATTACCGCCACGGAGGACAAAAAAGAAAGTACGGTCATGGATATCCTGAGGGAGGAAAAGGTTAAAAATCTGTTTCCCGTGGGCAGACTGGACAAGGACACGGAAGGACTGCTTCTCATTACCGATGACGGCGAGCTTGCCCACAACCTGCTTTCCCCAAAGAAGCATGTGGACAAGGAATATCTGGTTAAAGTAAGGGACAGCATTTCCGAAGATGACTGCAGAAAGCTTTCGGAGGGCGTGGATATCGGGGACGAAAAGCCCACGGCTCCGGCAAAGGTGGAACGTGTGGCGGAGAAGGAAATTCTCCTGACCATCCGGGAGGGACGTTTTCATCAGGTAAAGCGCATGCTACAGGCAGTGGGCAATGAAGTGCTGTATTTGAAAAGACTCTCCATGGGCAGCCTGCGGTTGCCAAAGGATTTGGAAAAGGGCGCCTACCGGCCGCTTTCGGAAGAAGAAATATACAAGATTAAAGGAGATAAATAAAATGAACAGCAATCCATTAAAAGAGAAGCTGCAGGACTATGAGGCGGTGATATTTGATTTGGACGGCACACTGGTGGACTCCATGTGGATGTGGAAGGAAATCGACAGAGCATATCTGGCAAACTTCGGCATCGAGCTGCCGGACAACCTGCAGAAGGAAATAGAGGGCATGGGACTGAACGAAACCGCCGTCTATTTTAAAGAAAAATTCGGCATAACGGATACGGTGGAAAAAATGAGAAGCGACTGGATTTCCATGGCGCTTTATAAATACAGCCACGAGGTTCCCATGAAGCCCGGCACCCAGCGTTTTTTATCCTACTGCATGGAAAAGGGCATCAAGTTAGGCATTGCCACCAGTAATTCCCTGGAGCTGGTGGAACGGATTGAAGAGGCGCACCACTTAAAGGATTACATTTCCTGTATTGTTACGGGCTGTCAGGTGGAAAACTGCAAACCCGCACCGGATATTTACCTTGCCGCAGCCAAAAGACTGCACACGGACCCGAAGAAATGCCTGGTGTTTGAAGACATCATCCCCGGCATTATGGCGGGAAAATCCGCCGGTATGAGCGTCTGTGCGGTATGGGACGAATACTCCGAAAAGGATTGGGACGAAAAGGTAAAAACAGCGGATTTTTCGCTGCGTTCTTATGAGGAAATCTTGTAAATTCAGGTAAAAAATGGCATACTAAAGGAAGAAAGGAAGGATTGCTATGAAGAATATCATCATTATTACCGGGGCGAGCTCCGGCATCGGACAGGAATTTGCCTTACAGATTGACACGGCTTTTTCAAACATTGATGAAATCTGGATGATTGCCAGAAGAGAAGAACGCCTTATGGAAGTAGGAAAGGTCATGGAGCATAAGGTGAAAATGATTTCCATGGATGTTACGGATGAATACGCCATGGATGATTTTGAAGAGCTTTTGGAGAAAGAGGATGTGACCGTCCGCATGCTGATCAATGCCGCGGGCTTCGGTCTGATGGGTCCTTTTGACGAGCTTTCCTTAGAAGAACAGACGGACATGCTCTATGTCAACTGCGAAGCCCTTACCAAGATGACCTATATCTGCCTGCCCTATATGGCAAGGGGCAGCCGTATTATCCAGATGGCTTCCGCGGCAGCCTTTGTTCCCCAGCAGGATTTTGCTGTGTATGCCGCTACCAAGGCGTATGTGCTGAGCTTTTCCAGAGCACTCAATCAGGAGCTGTGCGATTACGGTCTCTATGTGACCGCGGTCTGCCCGGGACCTGTGAATACCGAATTTTTCCAGATTGCAGAGCAGTACGGCTCCACACTGGAAATCAAGAAGCTCACCATGATTACTTCCGAACAGTGCGTTTCCGAAGCACTGTACGCGTCCTACCGCAAGAAGGATATGGTAATCCCCGGTATTCCCATGAAAGCCTTTGTATTGCTGACGAAAATTGTTCCCCAGGGACTGATTTTGAAGATTGCAAAGATGATGAAAAAATAACAGCGGAGAGACGACTACATGAATTTCAAAAGAATGTTTACCAAGGATGAGGTCAAGGGGACGAGAAACTATTTAAGCAGCCAGAAAAAGTATGAAATCATCAGGACTGTCATTTACTTTTTCATTCCCCTGTCTTTATTTGCAGCGGGCTTTATCACCACGCACACCCGGAACAACCTGCTTACCCTGGTGGCGGTGCTCGGCTGTCTGCCCGCCTGCAAGAGCCTTGTGGAAATGATTATGCACTGCCGGTATAAGAGTCTGCCCGCGGATGTCTGTGACATTATAGAAGCCCATGCAAAGGGGCTTACCTGCCTGTATGACTGTGTGTTTACCTCCCGGGACAAGACCTATTGCGTGGGACATCTTACCGTGTGCGGAAACACCATTGCCGGGTATCTTTTAAGCGGCAGGGTATCGGAAACGGACTGTGCAAAGCATCTGGAGACCTGCCTTAAGGTGGATCGTTTTACGGGACTTACCATAAAGCTGTACAAGGATCTGGACAAGTACACGGAGCGGCTGGACTCCCTGCGGGAGCTCAAGACGGACGATAAAAATACGAAGGGCATTGTAAGTACCCTTAAGGCTATTTCTTTATAGAACGGAGAGGCTATGCAGAACCATCAGATCGGCAGTCAGGAAGCAGGGCAGCGACTGGATAAATTCTTACATAAGTATTTCCCGGAAGCGGGTACGGCGTTCCTGTATAAAATGCTGCGCAAGAAAAACATTGTCTTAAATAAAAAGAAAGCGGAAGGAAAGGAAATCCTTGTGGAAGGCGACTCCCTGGATTTCTTTTTTTCCGAGGAAACCTTTGCTAAATTCCGGGGCATGGAAAAGAGCGGCACAACAAGCCGTTTACTGACGGATGTTTACGAAAAGGCCTACGAAAGCCTGCACGGAATTAGCGTACTCTATGAGGATGCGGATATGCTTGCCTTAAATAAACCGGCGGGTGTGCTGACCCAGAAAGCGGAGGAGGCGGATGTTTCCTTAAATGAATGGATGATTGGGTATCTCTTAAAAACGGGACGTATGACCGAAGAGATACTGAAAACCTTTAAGCCTTCCGTTTTGAACCGTCTGGACCGCAATACCAGCGGACTGGTGCTTTGCGGCATTTCCTTAAAAGGAAGCCAGATTTTAAGCCGAATGATACACGACAGAACAGTGCGCAAATATTATGCTGCCGTGGTAAAGGGAAGGGTTGATAAAGCCGGCACCCTGGGAGGGGTGCTGGAAAAGGATGAGAAAGCCAACAAAGTAACCATAAAGGATGCGGGTGAAGGAAAAGAGGTCTGCACTATTTACGAACCGGCGGCATATGCGGACGGTCTGACACTTTTGTCCATTGAGCTTGTGACCGGCAAAACCCACCAGATAAGGGCGCATATGGCAGGTATCGGGCATCCGCTTTTGGGCGATGCCAAGTACGGGGACAGAAGCTTTAACGAAGCCTACCGGAAGAAGGGGGTAAAATCCCAGCTTCTGCATGCGCAAAGAATGGTATTTCCCATGCTGCGGGAACTGCCGGAGGAAGAAGCAAAAAAGGCAAAGGACCTTGCTTTTTTAGGAAAAACCATAGAAGCCCCTCTGCCGGAGGTGTTTCACCGGGTGGGGTTCTGAAACCTGTTGTAAGGCAGGAAGAACGGTAAGAAGCAGAAATACAAAAGGGAAGATAACAAAGAAAGCAGGAAGGCAGTATGGCAACCTGGAATTCAAGAGGACTAAGAGGCTCCACTTTAGAGGAGCTTATTAACCGGACCAATGAAAAATATGCGGAGAGTAATCTGGCGCTGATACAGAAAATTCCCACACCGATTACTCCCATTAAAATTGATAAGGAACACCGCCATATTACACTGGCGTATTTTGACCAGAAGAGTACCGTGGATTATATCGGTGCCGTGCAGGGCATTCCGGTGTGCTTTGATGCCAAGGAATGTGCGGTGGACACCTTTTCTCTGCAGAACATCCATGCCCATCAGGTAAAGTTCATGGAGCAGTTTGAACAGCAGGGCGGGATTGCGTTCTTTCTTATTTATTACACATCCAGAGAAGTGTTTTATTACCTTCCGTATGAGATGCTTAAGTTTTTCTGGGACAGGGCACAGAACGGCGGCAGAAAGAGCTTCCGCTATGAAGAACTGAATCCGGATTACATCATACCCTCCCAGAACGGGCTTTTTATCCCCTATCTGGAAATTCTGAAAAAGGATCTGGACGACCGGGAATAAAAAAACAGAGTGGGCTTAATAAGTTTCTTGACAGAAGAAGCTATTTTTTGTATACTACATACAGTTTTACATGCTACTTTGCTAATTTGGTAGCACGTTAATCTGATAAAGTGAAACGGAAAGGCTGAAAAAATGAACCAGAATTTATTGCATACACCGGACGGTGTAAGGGATATCTACGGAAAAGAATGTGCCAGAAAGCTTATGATTGAAAAGAAAATCCGGGAAAAGCTTTTATCCTACGGCTACGAGGATATCGAAACACCGACCTTTGAATACTTTGATGTTTTTTCCAATGAAATCGGCACTACGCCGTCCAGGGACCTTTATAAGTTCTTTGACAAAGAGGGCGATACCTTAGTGCTTCGTCCCGATTTCACCCCCTCCATTGCCCGTTGCGCGGCAAAGTATTTTATGGAGGATTCCGTGCCTCTGCGTTTCTGTTACTGCGGCAATACCTTTACCAATACATCCCGACTGCAGGGCAAATTAAAGGAAGTTACCCAGCTCGGTGCGGAGCTTATAGGCGATGATTCCGTTTATGCGGATGCGGAAATGATTCATATGGTAATTGAATCCCTGCTTCATACCGGCCTGGAGAATTTTCAGGTGAGTGTAGGTCAGGTGGAGTATTTCAAGGGTCTCTGCGAGGAAGCCGGACTGGAAGACGATGTGATTTACGTTCTGCGGGAATACATTTCCGCCAAGAACCATTATGCAGCGGAAAATCTTTTAATCGAAGCCGGCGTCAGTGAAGACCTGCGGGAGCTTATTTTGGCGACCACGGAAGGCTTCGGCAATCTGGATGCCATCCGCAGCGCCAAAGCACGGGTTTCCAACGAACGCTCCGTAAAAGCCATTGAGAATTTAGAGAAGCTGTACGAGGTGCTTACCATGTACGGTACGGAAAAATACGTATCCTTTGACCTTGGCATGTTAAGCAAATACCGTTATTACACCGGTGTTATCTTCAAGGTTTATACCTACGGCATCGGCGATGCCATCGTAAAGGGCGGACGTTATGACACACTGATTTCCTACTTTGGCAAACAGGCGCCGGCAGTCGGCTTTGCCGCCGTGGTGGATGATATATTGGAGGCCTTTTCCAGACAGAAAATCGCTATGGAGCTTCCCGAAGGAAAGGAAATCCTTACCTATACGGAAAGTGACTTTCCCGAAGTCTTAAAGAAGGCGGAGGAGTTAAGAAAACAGGGCAGATTAGTGGAAATGCGCAGAAAGGACTGAAAGCATGAGTACGGACAGATATTTAACCATTGCGCTTGGCAAAGGCAGACTGGCAAAGAAAGCCATGGAATTATTCGAGGAAATCGGTATTACCTGTGAGGAAATGAAGGATCCGGCTTCCCGGAAGCTTATTTTTGTAAATGAAGAGCAGAAGCTCCGCTTTTTCTTATCCAAGGGACCGGATGTTCCCACCTATGTGGAATACGGTGCGGCGGATATCGGTATCGTGGGCAAGGACACTATTTTAGAGGAAAACAGAAGAGTTTACGAGGTACTGGATTTGGGCTTCGGCAAATGCCGGATGTGCGTATGCGGTCCAAAGTCGGCGGAAGAGCTTTTAAAGCACCACGAAAGAATCCGTGTGGCAAGCAAGTATCCCGAAATTGCCAAGGACTATTTTTACAATAAAAAACACCAGACCGTGGACATCATCAAGCTGAACGGCTCCGTGGAATTGGGACCGTTAGTTGGACTTTCCGATGTCATCGTGGATATCGTGGAAACCGGTTCCACCCTGCATGAAAACGGACTGGCTGTTCTGGAAGAGGTCTGCCCGCTGTCTGCCAGACTGATTGTCAATCAGGTCAGCATGCAGATGGAAAAGGAACGGATCGGCAAGCTTGTAAACGACCTGAAGGAAGCACTGAGAAAGGAAGGAAAATAAACCTATGCGTATTGTGGAATTGACGGAAAACACCAAAAAGAACCTGCTGAAGGATTTGCTGAAACGAAGCCCTTCCAGCTACGGAACCTATGAACAGACGGTTTCCGAGATTGTAAACAATGTAAAGGAAAACGGGGACAAAGCCGTTTTTGAGTATACCGAAAAATTTGACCATTTTGCATTGAACAGCGGCAATATCCGTGTAACGGAAGAGGAAATCAAGGAAGCCTACAAGGAAATCCCGGAAGATCTGATTGAGGTTTACAGACATTCCGCAGCCAACATCCGAACCTTCCACGAAAAGCAGCTCCGTCAGAGCTTTATCGAAACAAGACCGGACGGCAGCATTTTGGGACAGCGTATTACCCCCATTGAAAAAGCGGGTGTGTATGTACCCGGCGGAAAAGCCGCATATCCCAGCAGCGTTTTAATGAACGTGATTCCCGCCAAGGTGGCAGGCGTTCCCAAGATTGTCATGACAACTCCCTGCAACAAGGAAGGAAAAGTCAATGCCGGTACCCTGGTGGCAGCCGATATTGCCGGTGTGGATGAAATCTACAAGGTAGGCGGTGCACAGGCAATCGCCGCGCTGGCATTCGGTACGGAGTCCGTTCCCAAGGTGGACAAGATTACCGGACCCGGCAACATTTTTGTGGCACTTGCCAAAAAGGCAGTATACGGCCATGTCAGCATTGACTCCGTGGCAGGACCAAGTGAAATTCTGGTGCTTGCGGATGAAACGGCTAATCCCCGTTATGTGGCTGCGGATTTACTGTCCCAGGCAGAGCATGACGAGCTGGCTTCCGCTATTTTGATTACCACATCCAAAGATCTGGCGGAAAAGGTATCGAAAGAAGTGGACGGCTTTACGGAAACTTTGGAAAGAAGAGAGATTATCTTGAAATCCCTCTCCAATTATGGTTATATTTTAGTAGCGGAAAATATGGAGGATGCCATTGCGGCAGCCAACGATATTGCATCCGAGCATCTGGAAATCCTGACAAAGAATCCGTATGAAACCATGACGAAGATTAAGAATGCGGGCGCCATTTTCATGGGCGAGTATTCCTCCGAGCCGCTGGGTGACTATTTTGCGGGACCGAACCACATTTTACCCACAAACGGCACGGCAAGATTTTTCTCCCCGCTCAGTGTGGATGATTTTATCAAGAAAACCAGTCTGATTTCTTTCTCAAAGGATGCGCTTGAGAAAGTACATACGGAAATCGAAGCCTTTGCCAAGAGCGAAGGACTGACGGCACATGCCAATTCCATTAAAGTTCGTTTTGAAAGGAGCTAACGTATGCGCAGTGCGGAAATAAAAAGAACCACCAAGGAAACGGATATTTATGTAAAGCTTTCACTGGACGGAAAAGGGGATGCGGATATCCATACCGGCATCGGCTTTTTTGACCATATGTTAAACGGCTTTGCCAGACACGGCTTCTTTGACTTGACCTGCAAAGTCAACGGCGACCTTTACGTGGACGGACATCATACGGTGGAAGATACCGGCATCGTGCTGGGAAACGCCATCAGGGAAGCAGTGGGTGACAAAAAGGGGATCAACCGTTACGGTTATTTTATTCTGCCCATGGACGATGCACTGTGTTTATGCGCCGTGGATTTATGCGGCAGACCGTATCTGGATTTTTCCTGTGATTTTACCATGGATAAAATCGGCGAACTGGACAGTGAATTGATACGGGAATTTTTTTATGCGGTATCCTACAGTGCAGCCATGAATTTACATATTAAAATGATTTCCGGCACCAACAATCACCACATGGCGGAAGCCATGTTCAAGGCATTTGCCAAGGCTCTGGATATGGCGGTTGCATATGATAACAGAATTGAAGATGTATTAAGTACGAAAGGAAGCCTTTAAGAGCACGTTTGCATACCTTCTTAAAGACCGGGAAAAACATGAGGACCAGAAAATTTATTGCTTCTATCTATTTATATCAGGAAAAGGCGGTAAAAAGCCTTTCAGACAGTACCGTAATTGCGGAAAATCCCGTGGAGCTGGCAAGGGAATACTGTGAGAAAAACGCAGACGAGATTTTGGTGTACGATTTGTCAAACGGCGACGCCGAGCACGATGCGGCGCTGGATGTGATGAAAGCCATCTGTGCGGCTTCTCCCGTGGATGTATACGGAGCCGGCAATGTGCACCGTATGGAGGATATCAAGAAAATTCTCTATACAGGATGCAAAAAAGCGGTGCTCAATTTCAGCAAAAAAGGCAACCGTGAGATTATCAAAGAGGTTTCCCAGAAATTCGGCAGGGAGAAAATCTTAGCTGCCGTAAACGATTTGGAAACCCTTAAGGAAAACAAAGAGCTTCTGGAAGAATTTGCCTCCGGACTGCTTCTCATGAATCCCCATATGGTGAGAGAAGCCGGGGAGATTACAGAGCTTCCGGCTATTGTGGAAACGGAGCAGCTTGCCCTGAATAAGCTGCTGGAAATCTTCGGGCTTTACAATGTAACGGGCATTACCGGCAATGCGATTAACGACAATAAAGAGGAAATTTTACAGTTAAAGGATTTGTGTAAGGAAAACGGCATTGCCGTGGAAGAGCTGCATTCCGATTTTATCTGGGACGATTTCAAGAAAAACTCTGACGGCATGGTGCCGGTAGTGGTGCAGGACTACAAAACTTTAGAGGTGCTTATGGTTGCCTACATGAACGAGGATGCCTATAAAAGCACCTTAAAGACCGGCAAAATGACCTATTACAGCAGAAGCCGCAAGGAACTGTGGCTAAAGGGTGAAACCAGCGGTCATTACCAGTATGTGAAGTCCTTAACCGCTGACTGCGACAAGGATACGATTTTAGCCAAGGTGTTCCAGATTGGCAACGCCTGCCATACCGGCAGTTATTCCTGCTTCTTTAGGGATGTGGTTACCAGGGAATACGAGGAAGCAGAGAACCCCTTGAAGGTATTTGAAGAGGTTTATCAGGTGATTTTGGACCGGAAGAAAAACCCGAAGGAAGGCTCCTACACCAATTACCTGTTTGACAAGGGTCTTGATAAAATCTTAAAGAAGCTGGGTGAGGAGGCAACCGAAATCGTTATTGCGGCGAAAAATCCCAATCCCAACGAAGTGAAATATGAGATTTCCGATTTCCTGTACCATATGATGGTTCTGATGGCACAGAAGGATATTTCCTGGGAAGAAATTACCACGGAGCTTGCCAACAGGTAAGCCCTGCGGAAGTGTTTCCGGAAAGAAAACTACGGTTATATTTCCCTGACAAGTACATACATTTAGAATAAGGACAAAAAGAGTATAGGAAAATGAACTATACTCTTTTTTTATCGAAAAAGAGAGGAAAAGGAATTATGAGTGATATTTCCGTGGAACAGAGACTGTTGTTATTACGAAGCATAAGGGAGGCGGAGGATAAAAACCGCATGAATTTAAGGCAGCATGAAAATCTGCTGTACGGAGCGGGCAGACAGAACGAAATGACCGAACCGGTCTACGGTACGCAGGATGTTCCGGCAAGGCATTTTTTCATGGGAGTGCGGATTTTTGCAGCCATCGTTTTGTTTTCCCTCTATGTCATTTTCAGCTTTACCAAGGACAGTATTTTTTCCCTGAATACCGAGAAAATAGACCGGCTTTTAGGCGCAAATTACCAGCTTGATGCGATTGACAATATAGAGGAATTTTTATACAATAAATAAGATACTTTGCATGAAAAAAGGGATGAAATTATGAGCAAATCACAAAAGCAGATGGAGAAGGAACAGGAACGCAATCGAAAAATAATCGATACGGCGTTCCAAGTTTTTGTTAAAAGAAAAATCGAGGGTGTCAGCATGGCAGAGATTGCGGAAGCAGCGGGTGTGGGTAGAGCGACGCTGTTCCGTTGTTATTCATCCAAGATGGAACTTGTTATTGCAGTCTGCAGTGTCAAGTGGAAAGAATATCTGGACAATCTGGATGCTGCCAGACCGATTTCGGGTCTGCATGACATACCGGCCATAGACCGCCTTATTTTTACCCTGGACAGCTATGTGGAACTGTACCAGAACCACAAGGAGTTATTGCAGTACAATGACAATTTCAACTACTATGTGACGCACGAGGAGTATAAGACGGAGCAGCTTACCGAATTCCATAATTCCTTATATTCGGCGGATACCCGTTTTCATATGATGTATGAAAAGGCGAAGGAGGACAAGACCTTCCGGACGGATATACCGGAGGACGAGTTTATGCGTGTTACGGTGCACACCATGATGTCCGCCTGTTCCCATTTTGCGGGAGGCTTTATCTGGGGTGCAGAAGATAATAAGGACTATACGGAGGAGCTTCTTTTGTTAAAAGAGATGATACTCATGTATGCAACGGCAAAATAAGTCCCGCAATACGGATATCTGACAGAGGATACTTTGGACGGAAGGATTTAGAATGAACAAATTAGCATTATCGGATGATATTTTAATGAAAGTTGAGAAACCGGCAAGATACATCGGCGGCGAGGTTAATGCAGTCGTGAAAAACAAAGAAGAGGTGGACATGCGCATTGCTTTCTGCTTCCCGGATGTGTACGAAATCGGCATGTCCCATCTGGGTATCCAGATTCTGTACGATATGTTCAACCGGTTTGACGGCGTATGGTGCGAGAGAGTATATTCTCCCTGGGTGGACCTGGATGCCATTATGAGAAAGGAGCACATTCCCCTTTTTGCCCTGGAGTCCCAGGATCCCATTAAGGAATTTGACTGGCTTGCCATTACCATCCAGTATGAAATGTGCTACACGAATATTCTGCAGGTGCTGGATTTATCCGGTATTCCGCTGCTTGCGAAGGATAGGACGGAGGAAGACCCCATTGTCATCGGTGGAGGTCCCTGCACGTACAATCCGGAACCCATTGCGGATTTCTTTGATTTGTTCTACATCGGCGAGGGCGAAACCCGATACGAGGAGCTGGTAAATCTGTACCGGGAATGTCGGGATAAAAAGCTCCCCCGTATGGAGTTTTTACGCAGGGCTGCCAAGGTACCCGGTATGTATGTACCCGCTTTTTATGAGGCAGCTTATAACGAGGACGGCACATTAAAAGACTTTTATCCCATTGAAGAGGGGATTCCTTCTACCATTACCAAGGAAGTGGAAATGGACGTTTCCCATACCTATTATCCAATGAAGCCGTTGGTGCCGTTTATGAAGATCGCTCAGGACAGGGTGGTGCTGGAAATCATGCGCGGCTGCATCCGCGGATGCCGTTTCTGCCAGGCAGGACAGCTTTACCGTCCCGTCAGGGAGAGGGATGTCAATCTTTTAAAGGAATATGCGCTGACCATGCTTAAGAATACCGGGCAGGAGGAGATTACCTTAAGTTCGTTAAGCTCCAGTGACTACCGGGCGCTGCCGGAACTTCTGACCTTCCTTTTAGAGGACTTAGAGGGCAAGCATGTAAACATTTCCCTGCCTTCCTTACGAATTGATGCCTTTTCCTTGGATGTGATGAGCAAGGTGCAGGATGTGAAGAAGACAAGCCTTACCTTTGCGCCGGAGGCAGGCAGCCAGAGACTCCGCAATGTCATCAATAAGGGACTTACGGAGGAAGACATCATGCACGGCGCCAGACTTGCCTTTGAAGGCGGCTGGACAAGGGTCAAGCTTTATTTTATGCTGGGACTTCCGACTGAAACGGAGGAGGATATCCGCGGCATCGCGGAGCTTTCCAACAAAATTGCCGCGCTGTTTTACGATACGGTTCCCAAGGAAAAAAGAGTCAACGGCAGGGTGCAGATTGTGGCAAGCACCTCCTTTTTTGTACCGAAGCCATTTACGCCGTTCCAGTGGGCAAAGCAGGCAACGAAGGAAGAATTCTTAAACAAATCCTATATAACAAGACTGGCGGTCATGGAGCAGCTCAACCAAAAGAGCATCAAGTACAACTGGCACGAAGCGGACACCTCCGTTTTGGAAGGGGTGCTGGCAAGGGGCGACAGAAGGCTCTGTGAGGTCATCCTGAAGGTTTATAAGAAGGGCGCTATCTACGATGCATGGAGTGAATACTACGACAATCAGAAGTGGCTGGACACCTTTGCGGAATGCGGTCTGTCCGTGGATTTCTATACCACAAGGGAACGCTCCTTAGACGAGCTTTTCCCCTGGGATTTCATCGACTGCGGCGTTACCAAGGAATTTTTGAAGAGAGAGTGGCTGAAAGCGCAGAAGGAAGAAGTCAGTCCCAACTGCCGGAAAGCCTGCCAGGGCTGCGGCGTTGCCAAATTCGGTGGCGGTATCTGCTTTGAAGAGCATGTGGACGACAATACGCCCTGCTGGTCATAAGTTAGGAAAGGAAATAAAATGAAGGTCAGAGTAAAATTTCGGAAATACGGAAATTTAAAATATATCGGACATCTGGATGTACAGCGTTTTTTCCAGAAAGCGGTGCGCAGGGCGGAGATTGACGTGTGCTATACCACCGGCTTTTCCCCGCATCAGATTATGTCCTTTGCAGCTCCTTTAGGTATCGGGCTGGAAAGCAACGGCGAATACATGGATATGGAAGTCAACAGCTTTCCGGGCAGTAAGGAAGCCGTAAGGATGTTAAATGAAGCGTCCGTGGACGGCTTTGAAATCCTTTCTGTGAGAGTGCTTCCCGAGGGCAGCAAAAATGCCATGGCAAGTGTGGCGGCAGCCGGTTACACCATACACTTTAGGGAGGGCAGGGAGCCTTCCTTTGACTGGAAGAAGGAATTTCCTTCCTTCATGGAAAAAGAACAGATACTGATAACCAAGGAAACCAAGAAGAGTACGGCGGAAGTGGATTTGCGTCCCGGTATTTACGAATGGAGTCTGCAGGGAGATTCTCTTTATCTTCTGATAAATGCCAGCAGCTCCGGCAATATCAAGCCGGGCATGATTGTGGAGGCATTTTTACAGGAGCACGGGGAAAACTTAAAGGAAAATGCGCTTCTGATTACCAGAGAAGACACCTATACAAATATCGGCGACGAGGAAAACCCGAAGCTTGTACCCTTAGAGGAAATCGGCAGTGAACAGTAAAGCAGATAAAAAATTAGTCATTGTATCCTATCAGCAGAAAGATATCAGCGTCATTCTTCACGATAACCGGCTTTATTCCCTGAAAGTGTATGCGGAAAACGACGCTTCTATTTTGGGGAATATTTATATCGGCAAGGTGCAGAATATCGCCCAGAACATACAGGCGGCGTTTGTAGAAGTGGGAGATAAAAAGCTTTGCTTCCTGCCTCTTTCCGATGCAAAGCATGCTTATGTCCGAAACCGGAAAAAGGACGGCAGTCTCCGTTGTGGGGATGAAATTCTGGTACAGGTGGAGAAGGATGCCGTAAAAACAAAACAGCCCGTGGTAACTACGAAAATATCCTTATCCGGGAAATACATTGTCCTTTCCATGGGCAGCTTAAGAACAGGATTTTCTAAGAAACTTCCGAAAGAAAAGAAAGAAGCCTTTTTAGAATACCTGATAAGCCACGGTATTTTAACAGAAGACGGCAACTGCACCCTTGCAGGCTGCGGCATCGTGGTAAGAACCAATGCCGAAAATCTTTCCCCCGAAGAATTAGGACAACTAAAAGAAGAGTACCAAAGTCTTTGCAAACTCTTTCAGACCATTCTCGGCAGGGCGGAACACAGCGCCTGCTTTACGCAGCTTTCCGAGAAAAAAGTACCGGTGGCTGAGGACATCAAAAACTACTACGAAAAGGATTACGACGAGATTATCACGGATATTCCCCGGGTGTATGGAGCCCTTACCGGGGGGACAAATTTACCCATGAAAAAGCCGGTTAGAATTTACGAGGATGAATATTCGCTGCTCAAGCTTTATTCCTTAAAAACGAAAATAAATGAGCTTCTTGGGAAGAATGTCTGGCTGAAATCCGGCGCCTATCTGGTAATTGAGCCCACGGAAGCATTGACGGTAATCGATGTAAATACCGGCAAATTTATAAAGAAGGCATCCGATACCGACGAAACCTTTTTTCAGGTTAATGCAGAAGCGGCGAAAGAGTGCGCAAGGCAGCTTCGCCTCCGTAATATTTCCGGTATGGTTATGATTGACTTTATCAATATGAAATCTGCCGAAAAAAGAGAGGCTTTGTTGCAGCTTTTGCGGGCGGAAACAATAAAGGACGAAGTGCAGACGGATGTAATTGACTATACGGCGCTGGGACTTGTGGAAGTGACCCGCAAACGCGTAGGCAGACCGCTGCGGGAAGTGTTAAGGAAAGAAGAGTAACCAATCCGGAAAAGTCTGATAAGATGATAGTATCAATAAAATTTGGGAGTCTGAAACATGAAGCTGATACAGATGGCAAAAGTCCGTGAGGGCAGATATCTGAAAAATTATGAACTGACTTACGAAAATAAAGCCGGTAAAGAAAAGGTTTATGAGATTGTCAGTTTCCGTAATCTGAACAAAGCAGAAGAGCTGGGGGAAAGGGTGACCGGTTTGTCCATTGTTGCCATTTGCTGCGGTAAAATGCTTTTACTCAAAGAATTCCGTATGGGAGTCAACGAACGTATTTTCAATTTGTGCGCCGGTATGCTGGAAAAAGGGGAAAACATAGAGGAATGCATCCGCCGGGAACTTTACGAAGAAACGGGACTTTCCTTAAAGAAAATTATCCGTATTCTTCCGCCGTCCTATGCGGCAGTGGCTATTACCGACATTAAAAACCAGATAGTGTTTGCTGAGGTGGAAGGTACTATTTCCGAAGAACATACTTCCGACAACGAGGACATTCAGGCAGCGCTATATTCCAGGCAGGAAGTAAGCCGGCTTCTGGAAAACGAAACCTTCAGTTCCCGCGCCCAGATTGCAGCCTATATGTTCAGTATCGGCGCACTGGATGTAAATGCGGATAATGCGGCTTTGTAAGCTATAAAGATGGTCCATGGAAGAGAGATACAACTATGCGCAAAATGCAGATTTAACGAATAGTTACGCATAGGATAATATAGATAATAATATATAGATATATGGTGCTTTTTATAATTTATAATTTACTTTTATCCAAAGCCGTGATATGATTTTTATATTGCAGATGTAGTTCATTGGTAGAACATCAGCTTCCCAAGCTGAGGAGGCGGGTTCGATTCCCGTCATCTGCTTTTTTATTTGCCCAATATTATATTTCTCGTGTATTTTCTCAACTTTCCAGTATTTATAGGCTTTCTTGCCCATCAACATCTATGTATTTTGCACTTTATTCCTTTTCTTCTTTACGCATATGATGACTGCTACAATAATCATCGGAATCATACTAATGATACCTATACATGCCGGACCAAGAATTGCCATATTGGAATATTGCGGTTTTACCAAATATGCAAAGATTGTAAATGCATTGGTTGCACCGTGCATGAGGGATGGCAACCAGATGGTCTCTGTCTTTTCATATACATAATCAAACAAAATGCCCATCATAACAGTACAGATACAAAACACAATCGGTCCGAGTACTGGTGCACCAATATATTCTTTACCATACTCATAGCCTGAGAAAATCATAATCGGCCAGTGCCAAGCCCCCCAGATTGTGCCACCCACAATACGACCCTTAGTAACACCAAGCTTTTCCTTCAAATATGGATATATGACACCTCGCCAACCAACCTCTTCTCCCAAAGTCACAAACATATTGAGAAATGGTCCATATGTAATCGCCTGAATGGCAGTAATCAGTATATACATTGGAATTGTTAAACCTTGTGCTTCTAACTGTTCCAATGCGCCGCCGGCCTCTTCCAACATACCACGCATAGTCAAAAATTCAGAATCAAATGTATTTGGAAAAAATACGAAAAACAAAACACCACCTATGATGCTAAGTAACGCTGGCATCCAAAGTGCAAAGAATACATAGCGAAGTTTTCCTTTCAAATGCGGTATCCACCCCATACCTTTTAGTGGAATCCTTGCTACAAGTACACCAAGGAACGGCATAAACATAGTAATCATCAATATAACAGTAAACACCATTTGATTTCCATTATTAGTAAAAACACTTGCTATCATTTCTAAAATCCAAGCCAACCCAAATGCGACTGCCATGCATATCACAAATTGTTTCTTACTCACATTTGTTGTTCCCATTATGTATCCACCTCTCTTCTATATACTTCAAGACTCCAAATTTTCCTCTTACAAATAGGACAAGTTAACTTTCTCATCTTTGGATTATGATTTGCCAACAGAGCTTCCATTTTTATAGGTTGAAATCTGGTATGGCATTCTGGACAAATATACTCTATCCGTTTGTACCAATAGTTTGCTAAAAAAACAACACAAATAGTATACACTGTCATAGTTGCAAAAAATGGTATCCAAATTCCTTGTAATATACCAATAACAAAAGTTACAATTCCTGTAATTTCTACAGGAATTCCTACGATTATCATTTTTTTGTACATTTTCTTTCGTTTTTCTTTTTCTTCCATAATTGACGATATGTCATGAATTGTTTTTTGTGAGCCATCCTTAAAAGAAGTTAAAAAGATTCTTATGTTTTTTATTTTCTCTAATTGCTCCGTTTTCTTCTTAATTTCTGCCTGAAGGTTTTTATCCTGTTCATCAAGCAAAAGTTCGATTACTTTTTTAGACTCATCAGATTCCAATATTTCAGCAATATCTTTAATTGAGATATCTAAGTCTCTCAAAAAGCATATTGTTTCCAATGTAGCAACATCCTTTTCAGAGAACAGTCTTCGTCCTCCCTCTGTCAAATCCGTTGGCACAAGAATACCTCTTTCATCATAGTAT
>Ga0129312_1000137_pt1 | contig 74913 bp, 72 predicted proteins | sample O827metagenome_FD_94434 | JGI IMG/M metagenome (GOLD analysis project Ga0129312, IMG submission 94434) | Orangutan group fecal microbial communities from Wisconsin, USA - O827 metagenome | ecosystem: Host-associated > Mammals > Digestive system > Large intestine > Fecal | place: USA: Wisconsin... | reverse complement strand
GGGCAAACAGTTTGATTACAGCCAGCCGGCAGTACAGGGCGTCCAGTACTGTGACCGTCTGTTCCGGATCGAGGATGACATCAATAAACGTTATCCGGGTAATTATGAAAAGCGAAAACAGCTCCGTCTCGAGAAAGAAAAACCAGTTCTTGAGGCTTTTTGGTCGTGGATTGACAGCCTGCATCCGGTACGGAATTCAAGAATGTACAAGGCAGTCAATTATGTCCAGAACCGGCGTGAAACAGCAGAAACCTATCTTGAAGACGGCCGCTGCAGCTTCACCAATAATGCCAGTGAGAATGCGATCCGGCCATTTACGGTTGGCCGTAAAAACTGGCTGTTCAGCGAGTCGGTGGAAGGTGCCGGGGCAAGTGCCGTTGTCTATACCATGGTTGAAATGGCGAAAGCCCACAAGCTGAACATTTATGAATATCTGAAATATGTTCTTGAACAGCGGCCAGACAATACCTGGACGGACGAACAACTCTCAGAATTAGTACCATGGAGTGAAAAACTCCAGTCTATCAAAAAATCACAATCGGATTAAAGTGAATTACTCCAACTTGCAAAGAGCTGGGGTAATTTTTTTAGCCCCGCATTATTATTTGGCGCTTACGGTTATTTTTCCATCTGGGTAGAAGGATTTTAACCAGTCTCTGGCTTCTTCAAATGCCTGAATTTCAGTGGCATGTTCTTTTCGGTATTTTCCTTTGATTTTCGATTTTACAAACTGGGAATAGGTTTCCTTATTTGCAAAATACTGACCAGTGTAATGAATCTGATTGTTGAGTGTCACCTTTTTAGCGACGTGTTGTGCCAAGCGATTCTGACATTCAGCGAGTTCCTTCTGTGAGTCAAGAAGCATTCTTTTTAATTCAGTCTGGGTATCAATTCCGTGCTCCTGTACATAGATGATGGTATTTGCCATTTGCTGCAGGTTGGTCAGCTTCACGCGATGAGCATAAGCCGGACTCTGCATGGCTTTGACATTTGTCTGTAGATCCACGACCAGTCGCAGATGCGATCTGACATAAAGGATGGCAATTGGATCTTTGTGCAGAAATACCTGTTCCAGATATTCTTTCCCAAATCTCGTTCCCAGTGCACGTTCTGTGATCCGTTTCTGTCGATCTGGATGAAGGTAGCTGTATCTGCCTCGATGATCAACAACAGAAATCTGAAATTGTTCCAACAGTTTTGCCTGGAATTCATCAAAATTATCGGAAGTAGCAGCGCATTCATCAATGGCATTTCGCAGATAATCCTTCTGTGTCTGGAAGATTGTAGATGTTGGTTTCAATCCGTCTGCTACGATTTCATGATTGATTTTTTCCAGTTTTTCCTGACCAGACTTTTGTGCCATATATTCTGCTTGTGTGATTTTTCTTTCAGCTGGAGCGAGGAGATCTATCTGATGAAGTCCTTCCTGCTGACATCTATCCATGACTGTTTTCTTGAAATCCTTCATGAATTTATCGGTGGATCGGTGCTTGTAACCAGCACGTTCTTCATGCGGCTTATCCATATAAGGCTGCCGGCCTACTGCATATTTTCGGACACTGTTTATCACGATGTGGGTATGAATATTTCCTGATTCATTGTGACCATTGGTATGCGTGACAACCAGTGCCTGGTATCCCGGAAACATTTGCTTCGCAAGCTCCATACTGATAGCCTGCGCCCTTTCTCCGTTAAGACCATTTTCCGTAACATCGTCAGGATCATAGCTGATGATGTAGTGATGACTTTTGATATCAGAGCGCTTTTGATTTTTATGAAAATGCACATTTGTCAGCTCACATTCTTTATCGAAAGACATCGGATCACAGTTCAGTCCATCCATATAAAATTCTTTTCGAAGGATGCTCCGGCCAGATTCATCAACAATCTTTTTTCCAGTTTTTTCATCGTGTTCAAACAGAAGATAGTTGATGGCATCCGAGTAATTTGCATTTCTGTTTTTAATATGTTTTACGATTGCCATTCTTACCACCTGCCAGTTTCAGCACTTCTTTTCTTAGTTGGAATAAGTCTGCAATGCACTGATGAATTTCATTTTCTACAGCAAGAGACCTGGATCCACCAGTGTTAAAATATCTGGCAATCTGATTGAGATTTGATCCGATCTTTCCGTATTCACTGACCAGTTTTTTGAGATCATTCATGTCTGCAACAACTTCCACCTGATGATAGATTTGCTTTTCTAAAAGAAGCTTACGTACATATTCGGATCGGCTGATTGAAAAACATGCAGCCCCCCCCTGGTCTAATAAATTCAGTTCGACATCTGTAAGACGTACTCCTATAAAATGTCTGTGATTTAATTCTTTATCTTTGTTTTCTGTCCTCATATTCCTCCTTCCACTGAGAGTATTCCTCCCTCCGGGAGTCCACTTATTTCAATATCGGCTGTCCCTTCCGATATTAGAAATAGTGCTGTGAACGCCTTCGGGCGGAACCACCAGACAAATGAAACGTCTGGTATTGAAAGGGTATGGGGAGATCCCCATCAAGATAAAACCCATAGAGCAACAGGATGCCAAACGGCAATACTGTTAAACATGGGTGGATCTTGCTCTGTGTCTACGAACCCTCTCACATATACAAAAGATGGAGGGGGAAAATACAGGGTGTGAGTGAAAAGATTTTTGAAAATCACAAGAATGTTAAAATGTAAAAAAATATTTTACATATCTGTTGATAATACTTAGATTTTTGCATATAATATGAGTAAAAGAATAAAGGGAGGTCATCATAATGAAGTTTGATGAATTATTTGAACAGAGAAGTCTGGTGGCTTCAAAGTTAAAAGATTATATTAGAGATATGGGTTATACGAAGGTTTCTTTTGCAGCAAAGGCTGGAATTTCGCGCCCGACGCTTGATAAGTTACTAAATGGTAGTATAGATAATAAGAGTTCGTTTGATCGTCATTTGCAGAAAATATTAAAAGTGCTCGATATGACGGCAGAAGAGTTGATGTTTTATCATTCTGCTCCAGTTAAGACGACTACGGCAGCGGTATTTTCTAAAAATGCACCTGTAGATCATGAAATGAGTGACATAGCAAAAAAGCAGTACAACTTGCTACTTGATGTTATTGATTTATGTGCTATTTATTATTAAGGACGTATATGATTCGAATGTATCGGTTTTGCATTAACCGAAGTGGAACGGAGATATGATTATATGAGTGAATTAATTACTGCCAGAAATTTGGATGTGGTTATAAAAAAGAATAAAGAAATAAAAGACGAAGTATTATCACAAGCGATTAAGTTACAAACGAATCCTTCGATAATGAAAGTTGCTTCTGCACCACAACTTGCATTACTTATTCTTCAAGGTTTTGGATTAGTTCAAATGCCTATAGAGGACAAGTTTTTGAGCGGAGCAATATATGTAAGAGATGGTAAAATTATTCCGGTAATTAACACGGCATTACCTAGGGCTAATCAATATTTTGCTGCATGGCATGAAGTATATCATTTAATATTTGACAGGGTATCGTTTAATCATTTCATTGGTACTGATAATACGATGGAGGAAAGAAAAGCTGAATGTTTTGCAGCATGCATGTTATTGAATGGTGTTGACAGGTATTTTATAGATCTTTCGAAAATGGATTTTGTTTCGAAAATATTTTGTTGCATGACGACATTTCAGGCACCATATAAAGCCGTGTTAGTTTCTCTTTATGAGTATGCGACACAAAGTGAAAATGAGAAACTTTGCAATAAGATTAAAGAGGTATTTGATTTACAATTTGATGATCTGCCAGAAAGATTTAGAATGCTTGGCTTAGATGATAATTTAGTAAGACCTTCTTATGTAATTAATACTTATTCGTTACAGGAAAGAATAAAGAAGTGTGAGGAGGAAAATCCGGAACTCAATTATCATAAAGATAATGAAGAGTATCTATCAAATATTATGACGGAAATATCCATGATAACAAGGAGGAGCGAATGATCAAAATAGAAAAAATCAAAAATATTGATAATAAAAGACATATCGCTCTTTTAGATACATCATCACTCTCTTTTATGCAGGGATTACAAATAAAGGGATTGCAGCCAGATTCTGTACTAAAGGATTATGATCTGATTTTGATTCCGGAGTGGGTATTAACTGAGATAAATGATGCACCAGGAAGAGCGGATTATGTTCAAAGCCTGATAGAGCAGGGATATCCGATATTTTGTGTTGAAGAAGAAACGTATTCTGATTTAGCAAACAATGAAGAGGGAAACCTGTATCAGATAGTGCTTGCATCAACCCGTCAGTTGGCAAGAATCAGAAGTTATTTGCGTAGATATGTTGAAACTGATGATCCTCTTGATATGGAGTCCTACGAGACGTGGATGAAAAAGTTATATGATGAATGGCCACTTTCAGAAGAAGTCCTGTCAACTGGAAGAATCAAGAAGAAAAATGCTGGTGAAGTATCAATTACTATTTTAGCTGAGATTGTGTCATGGTATTATCCTGAAACAAGAGCAGTGACAATTTATTCTCAAGATGGTGATACCTATGAATATCAGAGAAAAGCGGAAGCAGCTTTACGAGATATATTCGCTTTGAAAACACCTGTGCCTGTTTCATATAAAAGTAATGATGCACTATTGTGTCAGCTTGTAAGAACTGGGAAAATGAGTATAGATGAGCTTAATGATTACAGAAAAGATGTTCGTAAAATTACCTATAGTAAAGAACAGGATGATCATTCAATTATATTAGTTACAGAGTTGGTGGACAATGAACTTTTTGCAAGGCTGGTTGCAGATAAAAACGTACATATAATTTTTTGATAAGTAAAGTGTATTGAAAAATAAAAACGAATTAGCCGTTGATAAAAAATAAAAATGTGGATATAATAGCGATAAAATAAAATTAACTACGTGAAATCTGTTTTTAATTTGAAAGCGTTATCAGAGTGGATTTCTGGAAGGGACGACACCTACTTACGAAGCTTATATGCAGTTGAAGAAAAGCATAGCTGCATCTCTGAAATAGGAGGTGCGTTATGGAATTGGCAAAATATAAAGCATGTTTATGTGAAGGTGCTGCAGAAAATGCTATTATGGATATTCTTCTGGATGAAGATTTACTCGTGTTTTCGAGAGAAGAGATGTTAGAGGAGTCGGTAATTCGATGCAGGGATGGTAAGAAATTTGAACAGAAGTATTTGAGAAAAGGATTTGCGGAGAAGATATCAGTAATCAGAATACTGGATTCAAGAAGAGAAAATTTTAAAATTGGTAAAGCATACGAACATAAAATAGATGTCATCAATGTGATTACTGCACCGGAAATCGAAATGTTGATTATCTTTGCCGAAAATAAATATAAAGAATTCAAAAAGTCAGGAAAAAACCAAGTGATTTTTGCAAGGAAAATCTTAAAATGCCCGATGTAAAGTCTTATGATTATGTGTTGGATTATTTTTCCGATTCCAGAATTCTTGTAGCGGCAATAAAAGAGTATCATAGAACAGCTAAGATTCCAAAAGGCGAATATACTCTTCTTGATTTGTTAAAATAAAAAATTGCATATCAGAGGCTGTATTTTTACCCTCTTTCTTTTGTATATATGAAAGATAATTTTTTATGTACAAGAGAAGGAGGATTTTTTATGCCTAAAGTAAGAAAAGAAATTCCGGAACTGGAGAAACTGGTTCAGACCGGAAGAAAGAAATTTGTCCGTTATGAGGAAGGAGCAAAGTTATATTCCATGGAAGTTCATACGTTCCAAGAATTGGCGAAAGATGTGAAGGCCGTCTATCATGTGAAGCGGATCGTTTTGATCAATATGGAACTGATAGACGAGTATCTTGAGAACTTTCGAGATGAACTGTAAAGACAATCTATGAAATACGTTGAGGAGCAGAAAGTTGCTGACTTATCGATAGATAAACTGTATAATAAAAGCGTAAGTAATGAATTACAAATAGCAGGTGCTTAAGAAGGACTTGCAGCTATTATGCAGACAGGATAAGCACAATTCAGATGCTCCTCACATTATTTGTGAGGTGAAAGAATGGCAAATTCAAGAAAAGACAATCAGGTAATGGCAATGATGAATGACGTATCGTTGTGTCCGATATTAGAAGAATCCAAAGTTGGTGTTTCTAATTATACGAAGTTGCCAGTAACAAGACTGGCAGCTAGGGGAACAACGTTTCAACCATTGACAACTGCTGTGCAAACCGCAGTAACCGGAGCTGGTGGAAGTGGATTGTACTATGTTAATACAGCCGGAAAAACAATGTTTCAGATGAAAGAAACGGGTAATTTTATCGGTTCTCTGAAGACATCAGCTGGTTTGGTTGGCGGTGGGCAGGCACAAATGATGCCGCTTACTTTTGACCCGACAATACTTTTTATGGCGGCTGCACTTGCGAATATTGATAAAAAACTGGATGCTATAAAAGAAATGCAGCAGGAAATGATGGATTTTCTTGTACAGAAGGAAAAAGCAGAATTAAAGGGAAATCTCACATTTTTGTATGATGTGTTCAATAATTACAAATATAACTGGAATAATGAGATGTATAAGAACAGCAATCATACAATGGTTCTTACCATAAAAAAAGAAGCAGAAGCAAAGATAGTATTTTACCGTGAACAGATTATTGCCAGAGTCAATAAGAAATCTTTGATTCATAGTGACCAGACAGTCAATAAGCAGTTACAGATGGTACAAGACCAGTTCAAAGATTATCAGCTTGCATTATATACACTTGCATTTTCTTCATTCTTAGATGTAATGCTTGTAGGAAATTATGATAAGAATTATTTGTCCGGTGTTTCAGAAAAACTGGATGATTATTCCATGAAATACAAGGAACTTTATACGCAGTGTTATGAAGAAATATCTGGGTATTCCTCTACATCCATACAGTCCTCCTTGCTGAAGGGGTTATCAAAGACAACGAAAGCAGTCGGTAAGATTGTAGAGAAGATACCAGTCGTTGGAGATACACAGGCTGACGAAACGCTCATTGCTGCAGGGGAAAAGCTTGGTAACATAGAAACAGAAAAAGTACATAAGCAGATGCAGCAGTTGATTGAACGACAGAGTAATTTTGTCCGTCCGTTTATTGACAATATTGATTTGGTAAACCAGCTTAATAATAATCCAGTACAGTTATTAGTGGATAAGGAAAATCTCTATATTGCAACGATAGCATAACTTACTCGAATGAATTTCAGGAAGAAGTTCCGATTGCTCCGGGAATATTAAAGGAAACACATAAAGATGTTTATTATATAGATGGGGGTTCAAGGGAAGAATGTCTTGTATTATTGGAAAGATATGGAGAACTTCTTATCAATGACGGCATGAACAGATTTGGATTTGGCTGTCATGAGAGTCAGGACGAAATGATGCTTGATAAATATAATGTAGTAACGATTTATAGCCGGCAGTTGTCGAACTTTAATGATTTTTTTGAAGCTCATGGGATTGAAAAAGTGGAAAGTCTAATTACAGCATGGGATACATTTTCTGTTGAAACACCGGGACAGTCTGAAAGGTATGATTACAAAGGAAAATCGGTGTATGATTTGCCGGAAGAATTAAAGGATTGGGGATTGTACTTAGCGGATACAAGAGCAGAATAATGAGTTTAGAAAGGGCAGGCTATATTGCCGGAACTGAAACTGCTGATAGACGCAGTAGAGTCATCGAAGTTTATTACAAAGAAGAAAAGTAAGGTTATCAATTTCTGGGTAGACCGTTTCGGAGAAGATGTGACAACCCTTGCGTATGATATGACTTCTTTTAGAGTACAGACCGAAGTATCAGCCAGTTCTACCTTTTTCGGTTGGGTGTTTGGCTTTAATGGCAAGGTACAGATACTTGCACCGGAAAGCGTGAAAGAACAGTACAGACAGATGATTGCAAAAGCCGATAAGGATATGCAGGAAAGCGAATAATTAAAAAATGAAATCCAAAGGAGCGATAGCTATGGAGAATAAATTAGAAAAAATCGGTCAAAATAGTTTTATGGATAATTTTGTTAAAACTGATGACATCTTAAAGGATATGTGTGGGATTATCGAGTCCTCACAAAAAGCTGCATATCGGGCGGTCAACACAACACTGATACAGAGAAATTGGCTTCTTGGTTATAGAATTGCAAGTGAAGAATTGCAGGGCGAGGATAGGGCAAAATATGGAGCTGAAATTATAAAAAAGTTAGCAAAAGAATTATCGGCTGAATATGGAAAAGGTTATACAAAGTCGAATCTATATAGCTTTTACTCTTTCTATAAGACCTATCCTGAAATTTTCCAGACACCGTCTGGAAAATCTGTTGGGCTACTGTCTTGGTCGCATTATGCAGCGTTATTACAGGTTAATGATGAGGAAGCTCGTGATTGGTATGAGAAAGAAGCCGCAGAACAAACTTGGAGTGTCCGTGCTTTGCAGAGAAACATTTCTTCTCAGTATTACTACCGTATGCTTAAAACTCAGAAAAAAGAGCTTGTAGAAAGTGAAATGAAGGAACTGACAGCACCGTATCAAAGTGATAAGTTGGAGTTTATCAAAAATCCGGTAGTTGCAGAATTTTTAGGATTTTCTCAGAATACAGATTTTACAGAGAGTGACCTTGAGAAAAGTATCCTTTCCAATTTGCAGAAATTCTTGATGGAACTTGGAAAGGGATATGCTTTTGTGGCAAGGCAGCAGCATATCCATACGGAGAAGCAAGACTACTATATCGACCTTGTATTTTACAATTACATACTGAAATGCTTTGTCCTTATCGACTTGAAAACAGAGAAGATAACACATCAAGATGTAGGACAGATGGATATGTATGATGAATTGAAACGCAGTGAGGGTGATAACCCAACAATCGGTATTGTCCTTTGTTCCGATACAGATGATGATATTGCCCGTTATTCTGTTATGCGCGGCAATGAACAATTATTTGCTTCCAAGTACAATCAATCTGATTTTGTGCTGTAGGGGATGTTAAGTATTTATTTAGGTGATATGGAGACAGCGATTTATCATCCGCCGACATATTTTGACAACACGTATGAGGATGAGTGGCTGACAGAACCATTATCAGTAAAAATGATCGAGTTTTTAATGCATCTGTGTGCGGGGATAACTGTGCAAAGTGGATATTGCAGATTGCGGAACAAAAAGACTTAACCATTAATTTAAGACATATTATGGATTTTGGCGATGAACCATTTGCGGCAAAGATTTTGAATACAGGAGAAATTGTGCAGACCGTCTGCAGAAATTAGGTAAGATAGAATTATAAAACTATGAAGTGAGGTATTGGATATGGAAAAAGACCCGTTTAAGGAATATTTAAGGGAGTCTGAACCGGATAAAGCTCATAAGGGTTATGCCTGGAGTACGGCAATCGGACTTCAGGCGGTGGACGGACTCAAACCATCTAAATATTTGATTGATACTGCTATTCAGAATATTGAAGGCAAAATCACGATGAAAGAAGCAAAAAGTCTTATTGGCAGCTACTATGAAGAAAGACCAGTGCATTTGTCTGATGATGAACGTACCGAAGAAGCAGATAAGGTTTCGTCCCGTATTGCAGAAATTCTTTCTGAAAAAGGCAGCAAGTTTTCAGTAAAAACGATGGTCCATATCCATAGACTTTTTGAAAAGTTTGGTTTTGATGAAGTATTTGGAAGAAGTGCAATTATGGAGCTTCTTGAATTGAAAGGTTCAGGTGCTTCAAAACTACTTTCCAATTTGGTGCAGGCAAGATAAGCATAATTCAGATGATTCTCACATTATTTGTGAGGTAAAAGAATGGCAAATTCAATAAAATACTGATAAAATTGGTACAGAACCTGTTATTAAGGAAAAGGTGAAACAAGATGAGTGAATATAGAATAACTAAGAATGTTTTTGAGAAGGATGTAGAAGAAATTTTCATAACATCTGAACGCACACAATGTCAGGAAACGGTATTCGATTTTTGATAGACTGTAATCACAGAGAGGGAGTGAAGGAATGGATTGGATACAAGGCATACAAAGGGCGATTGATTATGTAGAAGCCAATATAACTGAAGAACTTGATTATGAGGAAGTGGCGAAGCAGGCATACGCATCCTCATTTCATTTTCAGAGAGTATTTGGCATTTTATGCGGCTTTTCATTGGGCGATTATATTCGGATGCGCAGGCTTTCTCTTGCAGGAGAAGAGCTGTCAAAGGGCAATGCAAAGATCATCGACATAGCGCTGAAGTATGGATACGATACGCCGGAAAGTTTTTCCCGCGCCTTTACCCGGTTCCACGGCATTACGCCCAGTGAAGCCAAGCATGGCGGCAATGCCAGGTTATTTACGCCGTTATCTGTCAAATTAACTTTAACAGGAGGCAGTAAGATGGATTACAGAATTGAAAAGAGAGATGCATTTCAGATTGTGTGTAAAAGAAAGAGCGTTGGAAAGCCGCAGTCGGCCAATGCGACACCGGATATTACAGCCATGTGGCAGGAATATGGCGCGGACGGAACAATGGGCAGGCTCATTGCCTGTATGCCGGCAAATCCGGTGATGAAAGGCCTGCTGGGCATTTGCTTCTCATCTGAGCTTGATGGAGAACAGTTCCCATATGGCATTGGTGTTGAGTACGATGGAAGAAAAGTTGAAGATGATCTGGAGATTGTGACAATTCCGGCAAATACTTATGCAGTGTTTACAAGTAAAGGCAAAATGCCGGATGCTTTCATTGAAACATACAACAGAATTGTGACTGAATTTTTCCCGCAGAGTTCTCAGTATGAGTATGCGGAAAATGTGGAGTTTGAGGTATATGCATCAGCTGATACATCGGATCCGAATTATCAGTGTGAAATCTGGATAGCAGTCAATGAAAAAGAATAGAAAGAAAGCCATATCCGGGCTAGAGTGTCAGTAAAAGAGAGGTCCGATGAATTTGAAATATTGTAAGTAAAAGACAGGCTGCAAATGGCAGCCTGTCTGAGGTGGTATGCACAAGCGGTGAACTTTGTAAAACAGCACTCAAAGATTGGATGTTTTTCGAAGTTCACCGCGATTTTATTTTTTGATCAGATTTAATGTATTGCTTCCGATGGTAAGATCGAACACGGTTTTATTTCCATTTTCATCTTCAAGAATCAAATTGGTTTCTCCGGCTTTTGTGAATTCTCCGTTTACAACATAGTCTTCCATGCCTTCATTGTATCCGATATAAACTTTGCCAAGTCGATCATTCTCTAAGGATACTTTGCAGTTTTCGTCGAAAGTCACTTCATAGGAGCCGCCGCTTGCGAGAAGTATGGTATCGTATTTGATTTTGTGGGTCAGAGCCATGATGGACATGACAAGGAGAATGACAATACTTACTGCCGTGCCAATCTGTTTAATCTTTTTATTGTTAAATATACAAAAAGGATACAATAATAAGGTGATAAAGCAGAATGCGGTACTTAATAAATGGAATGGAAAATAATAGATGGTTTCCCTGAAGTAAGAATAATAATGAAATCCTAACAGCAATAAGATTGGTGCTAATATAAGGATTCCCCACCATTTATCTCTTTTCATATAATAGCCGATGAAGCCCATTGGAATGGTAAGTAAAGTCCAGATAAACCAGTATTTGTAATATTGGAAAATACCAAAGCCCATACTGCTAAATGGCACCTGAATCAGGTAGACCAACGGCTGACTGATCAAAAAGAAGATAAAACATTTCAGAGCTGAATCCTTTGCAGACTTGCTGTTCATGATGATAAAGATGCCAAATAGGATCCAGACTTCAAAACTGACGGATATATCCGAAAAAGAAGTATTCGCTGCTGCAGGCAATATAGCCATCAGTGCGGTGTAGGCACCCGCGGCAGCTGCAAGCAGGATTAGTTTTGGCCAGGTTAGATGAATTCCTCCAAATAGTTTTTTTAGTGCATTCAAAATAATTTTCCCCCTAAAAAATAATCATTTTAATAATGAAATTGACTGAAACTTATTCAGTATAGCATTTTGGTATGCTGTTTTCAATATGCGCTGGGCAGAATCGCCGGAATTCGTTAGAAACAACCGCTGATGTTTGATGACAATGCAGTGGTTCTTTTTAGTTATACTGAAAAAGCCTTTGGAAAACTGAAATCACGGAAAGCATTTCTCGGTACAGAAGATACATTTTCATTTGATGGAGAGGAATAGCAGAAAACTATTGCGTTATGTATATTTTTGCGGTATATATTAAGTAGTTAATATGCAAAACGTGAATAAATATATTTTATAAAGAACAGATATTGGGACATTTCTACTATAAGACAATGCTGCTGTTGATGGTGCAGCTGCAGCACAATCAGCCGAGTTGATTGAAAATATTTCCTGTGGGGGCGAAATCTTTTTATCGCAATTTGCAGAAGAATGCTTCTGTGAGAATTGCGAATGGTTTAGATGTATAGGATAAAAAAGGTACGGAGGTAATTGAAATGACGATTAATAAAAGCTTGGAAGGAACAAAACTTGAAATTTCCTTGGAGGGAAGGCTTGATGCAGCTACAGCGCCGTCCTTGGAAGCAGAATTAAAGCAATCCCTTAATGGCGTTACGGAATTGGTATTTGATTTTGCAAATTTGGAGTACATATCTTCCGCAGGTTTACGTATTTTGCTTGCATCGGAGAAGGTGATGAACAAGCAGGGAAGTATGGTAATAAAAAATGTAAACGAAGTCATTAATGAAGTATTTGAGGTAACCGGTTTCTCCGGTGTTTTGACAATTATATAAAAAATTCCCAAAAAAGAGGAGGTCGCCTATATGATTGATTTACATTTGCATTTAGATGGTTCGCTGAATCCCAAAAATATATTGACGATGGCAAAAAAGTCAGGAGTGGAGTTCCCTTACACTGATGAAAATGTAATCAGAAGTAAGATGGCAGTGGAACCCTCTTGTACAAATTTGGGTGAATATCTGGAAAAGTTTGATTTACCGCTTATGCTCCTGCAGACAAGGGAGTGTATTGAATATGCGGTTTATGAGCTTATAAGGGATTTAAAGGAGCAGGGACTGTGCTATGCCGAGATTCGTTATGCTCCGCAGCTGCATTTACAAAAGGGACTTACGCAGACAAAAGTTGTGGAAGCGGCTATTGAAGGAAGAAACAGAGGAATGAAGGATTTTGGTATGAACATCAATTTTATTCTCTGTTGTATGCGTGGAAATCATAATCACGCAGAAAATATTGAAACCGTTATGGCTGCGGAAAAGTTTCTCGGTAAGGGAGTATGCGCGGTTGATTTGGCAGGTAACGAAGCTGCTTATCCTACAGAAAACTTCAAAGATATTTTTGATCTTGCAAAGAGAAAAAATATCCCTGCGGTTATTCATGCCGGCGAGGCGGCAGGGGCCGACAGTATATATAATGCTCTCAAAATGGGAGCCGTCCGCATAGGACATGGGATACATGCCATTGATGATGAAGCACTTATGTGTGAACTTAAAGAAAAAAATATATATCTTGAAATGTGCTATTCAAGCAATTTGCAAACGGGGACGGTTAGTAAAGCCCAGGATTATCCGCTTAAAAAGTTTATAGACTACGGAATCAGTGTGACTTTAAATACGGATAATCTCACTGTGTCAGGAACTGACTTAAGAAAAGAATACAACCTTGTGAAAAAGCAGTTTTCTTTAAGTGACGATATGCTCAAGGCTATAGCTTTAAATTCTGCCGATGCAGCTTTTTTGAACGCAGAAGAAAAGAAAAATTTGAAGGAATATATTGACAAAGAATTTATAAAGTGGCTTTATCGATAAAGCACAGAAAGAGGGAAAATGGATACAAACTTTTTATGCGAGCAAAAACTAAAACGTGAATCGCCTGAACTGCACAGACTATTCAGCAATAGCGTATTCTGTTTACAAAGAATGCTTACAAAATACAAAAATATTTTTCCTACATATACAGATCACACTTCGCTGCACTCTATGGAAGTGATTGATTTCTGTAATAAATTGATTGGTCAAAACATCGAGAAGATGAATGCTGATGAGATCTATGTGCTGCTGATGGCAGCATATCTGCACGACAGCGGTATGGGTATATCGGAGTCTGACTACAAGAGCTTTTCTGAAAATATAAATTTCGGCAATTATTTTGAGAGCCATAAAAATTGTTTGGTTCCTGATATTATCCGTGACTTTCATCAGGAATTCAGCGGTGAGTATATAAAAAAATATGCACAGTTTCTTGAGATACCATCAAAGGAGCACATATTCGCTATCGTGCAGGTTTCAAGAGGCCACCGAAAGATTGACCTGTGGGATAAAATCGAATATCCTGACAATTATTGTACGGACAAGGGAACGCCGATTTGCCTGCCTTATCTTGCAGCGCTTATTCGTTTAGCAGATGAGCTTGATATTGCTGCCGACCGAAATTTGCAGTTTATGTATGATATTGATACGATAAACAACGAGTTCAGTAAAATGGAATTTAAAAAACATCAGGCAATAAAGCAGCTTGTGATCGATGAGGATGCTTTTACTATGATAGTTGATACATCGGACAAAATTGTTTATAAGGGTGTTGAACAATTAAAGGGTAAACTCAATAAGACATTGCAATCCTGTAAAGAAGTGGTTGAAAAAAGAACACCTTACTGTATTACACAAAGTGAGGTATTGATTCAGCCTTATGATGGCAGTTAACCTGATGAGAGCGGATATTGCTGAAAGAAACTTGCATTAGGTGCGCCAGGGGTATCTGGTTCAACACTTAGATAAAGAATAGGAATTCAGAGGAGGCTATCAATATGTTAGAAGTAGGAACAAAAGCACCGGCTTTTTCTCTGCCGGACCAGAATGGAGACATACACACATTAGAAGAATACAGAGGCAAAAAAGTCATTCTGTATTTTTATCCGAAGGACAATACAGCGGGATGCACAAAACAGGCCTGCGGCTTTGCAGAGCGCTATCCGCAGTTTACGGAGAAAGGGGCGGTTATTCTCGGTATCAGTAAGGATTCCGTGAAATCGCATAAGAACTTTGAAACCAAATATGAGCTGCCATTTACCCTGCTGTCAGATCCTGAACTTTCTGCAATCCAGGCCTATGATGTCTGGAAGGAAAAGAAGAATTATGGCAAGGTATCCATGGGTGTTGTTCGTACAACATATCTGATCGATGAAAATGGCATCATCATTAAGGCGATGGATAAAGTGAAAGCGGCGGATAATCCGCAGCAGATGTTAGAGGTACTGGAATGAGAATCATTCTGTCACCGGCCAAGAAAATGAATGAGAACACAGATGATCTGGCGCCGAAGGGGTTGCCGGTATATATGGAACAAACTGAGACAATCCGGCAATTTATGCAGGGATTATCTTATACCGAGGCCAAAAAACTCTGGGCCTGCAATGACAAGATTGCAGAGCAGAATTATGCAAGATTCCAGGATATGGATCTGTATCACCGCCTGACCCCGGCAATCCTCTCTTATGAGGGAATCGCCTATCAGTATATGGCACCCTCAGTATTTGAAAACGGCGAATTTGCCTATGCACAGGAGCATCTGCGCATTCTGTCCGCATTTTACGGTGTCGTTAAGCCAATGGATGGTGTCACGCCTTATCGTCTGGAAATGCAGGCAAAGGCAAAAATCAATGGCACAAAAGATCTGTATGCATTTTGGGGAGATACCCTGTATCAGGAAATCCTGGACGAAAGCCGGATCATCATCAATCTGGCTTCAAAGGAATATTCCAAATGTATAGAGAAATATCTGGCACCGGAGGATACATATATTACCTGCATTTTTGGGGAACTGTCCGATGGGAAAGTTGTTCAAAAAGGTGTTTACGCCAAAATGGCTCGGGGCGAAATGGTCCGATTCATGGCAGAAAACCATGTAGAAGATCCGAACCGGATGAAACAATTTGACAGGCTTGGATATCACTTTTCAGAAGAACATTCAAATTCAGAAACCTTTGTCTTTATCCGCGGATAAGATAAAAATATTATTTTTAGAGTTAAAGCATTCATTATTTAATGCAGGCAGATCAAAGGCTGTCCGTGATTAATATGAAAAATGTTTAGCTGGCATTTTTATACCCCACCTACTGCTGTAAAATACAGTCAATAAGAAAACAAAGCATATTTTCAACGAAGTGGAGGAAAGCATATGTTTGGACCATTTGATAAGTATTTTGATTTTGATCACGATGGAGAATTAAGCGGACGTGAAAAGGCAGCAGAGATCAATTATTTGAACCAGGAGGGATTCTTTTCAGATCCGACAAGAGACATCAGCAGAGAAGTCGATATGGACGATGACTATGATCGGGATGATTATGATGACGACGATTATGATTCAGATGATTTCGACGATGATGGATTCGATTCAGACGATTATTAATTGAAGTCGGAATGTACTGAAGTCGGAACATACTGAAGTTGGAATGCACTAAAGCTGGAACGTGAACAGTTGAATACGGAATATGAACAGGATAATACCCGGAAAGCAAAAATGTTTTTCGGGTATTTTTTGCGTGACAGTATTTCTGAGTGATAGTATTTTTGTGACAGTGTTTCTATATGACAGAACTGAATTCCATTGTAATCATTGATAATTTATAGATGCTGATTCGGAGAAAAAGACAAATCACCGTGTAGAACAGAACAGCTGGTATTTTTATACCCCACCTATTGACGTATACTCTAATCAATGAAAGACAAAAACGAAGATATTTAAAGAAATGGAGGAACTGGCAATGAAGGGATTTAATACAAGTGATGGATACATGGGATTAGTAGGCGGCAGATATATCTTATTTGCCAGCGAGGACGATTACTATGAATATATGAATGACTAGGAAATCACTACAGAGAAAAACATGTCTGTTTATGTCGCAGAATTTGAGGAATACCGATGGTTAAGTCTGCGGAGTGCAGGTGTATTTTGTTTTAGAAGTTTATTATACTTAATTTAACAAGTGATGATCAGAGGGAGGAACGACGATGAAAAAAGATAAAGGAACGATGGTTCGTGATTTAGTGATTGCAGGCGTGATTCTTTTTGTGGGATGTTTTATGGGCGTGTCGGAAGCGAAGAATGCCGGATGGTTGGGGCAGACAGCATCAGCATCTAAGACATTACAAACAAAGGATTCAGTGAGTGAGACAGAGACGGAAGCGGAGATGGCGGCAAAGGAAACAGAGAAGCCCCTTATATACAATAATCCAGTCTATAGAGTAGATCATGATGAGAATGGAAATACAAAGGTAACAATCATTCGGGATTATCATCATAAAGATACGGATAAGACCCCTTCATTTTCATCATCGGAGACAGAATCAACATCTTCGTATTCTCATACAGCAGGCGGAGGCGGCGGTTCTACAGGCTCTTTTGTCAATGGCACTTCAGGCACGGGGTCAAGTTCTTATTCGGGATCAGGTTCATCAAGCAGCTCAAGCTATAAGAGTAATTCAAGTTACAAGAGCAGTTCAAGTTATAAGAGTGGTTCCGGCAGTAAGAAGAAATACGATCCGTATGATGCTTATGATTATGATGATGCAGATGATTTTGCAGATGACTGGGCAGAAGAATTCGGCGACGGTGACTATGATGATGGATATGATGATGCTTATGATTACTGGGAAGATGAGATGGATGATTAAGCATTCGATACGTGTTTATCATACGCTGTCAGAACAAGCGTATGCTATATGCTATGAGAAACGGAGGAGGAAGAATGTTTTCAACAGCGATTATTGCTTTTATAATATGGATGTTAATTCGATAAAAGGGGAGAGATAGAATGTTTTACTTAGTGATTGATCTGGAAATGTGCAGGGTACCAAGAGATTATCGTGGAAAAGCCTATCATTATGCCTATGAGACGATTCAGATCGGCGCGGTTCTTCTGGATGAAGAATTCAAGCAGATTGGAACAATCAGAGAATATGTCCATCCGGAGCATGGCGTGATTGATCCATTTATCGAAAGGCTGACAGGCATTAAAAACAGTCAGGTCAAGAAAGCACCGCGTATTAGGGAAGCACTGCTGCATATGATTGACTGGATTGGAGACAGAGAATATAAGGTCTATGCCTGGAGCGAATCTGACAGGAATCAACTGATGCATGAAATCACCGCAAAACAGATCACCGATGAAAAGGTTGCTGATTTTATGACAGAAGACAGGTGGGTGGATTATCAGAATGTCTTTAGTCAGAGATTTCAGCTGACACGCCGAATCAGTTTGGAAGAGGCATTGGGACGGGCAGACATTGACCCTAAGGGCAAGTTCCATGATGGATTGGACGATGCCGTCAACACAGGCCTTTTGATCGAGAAGCTGGAACTGGATCCGGACTATCAGCTGATCAGTTACGAAATGCCGGACAAACCGTCGGAACACCTTGGAAGTACACTTGGGGAGTTATTTGCGGGGCTGAATTTGAAGTTGGCGTAGAGAAACGGAGGGGGAGCTTATGTTAATGCTGGCAGCAGTAGTTTCATTTTTGGTGTTGTCATTTGCAGCAGCTTGTAGAGGAGATTTTTCAGGATTTGGTATGATTGCAGAGGGTATTCTTTATATTGCAGGAATTTTATTAATGTGTTGGCTGTTTACGCAGCCTGCTTTATTAGGAATTTTTATTGTTATTGGCATTGTCATCGCTTTTGCGCGTTATAGAAATAAAAAGGAAACAGAATAATCATGGGAAAGGAGAAGATGAAAATGGCAAAGATTTATTTCACATTAACAGGGACAAGGCATTATTACGGATCAGATTTTCTGAAAAGCGGAATGAAGATTCAGTTGGAAAAGGAACCTGATAATAAATATGATTCCGAGGCTATTCAAGTGAAGTTTAAAGGTATGGGAAAGATAGGCTATGTCGCCAACAGTCCGTATACGATGATTGGAGAAAGTATGAGTGCCGGAAGAATCTATGATAAAATTGGCGATCAGGCCAATGCGAAGGTTGTGATGACAACTCCGAATGGAACGCTATGTAAGCTGAGCAAGAAAAGCTTGGTGAGTTATATAGTGAATGAGAAGGCCGAGAAAACAGAAGACGAGCCGTTATCATTCATTTAAGCAGCAGACCATTACGAATGATGGGAAAAGTCGTTTGTAATGGTCAATTTGTATGAATAAACACCCTATTTGCCTAATTCTTATGGTATACTAATGTTATAGTGTATATTGAGTTTAAGAATAAATGGATAATGTGAGATTATCAGAAATTGAACAGCCGGCAGGATAGGAAAAGGGGAAGATGCAGCATGTCAGAAAATAAGACTTTACAATATTATAATCAAAATGCTGAGGCTTTTTCGATGACTACATTGAATGTAGATTTTTCTGATGTGCAGCAGGTATTTCTGAAAGCTTTGCCGAAGAAAGCACATATTCTGGATTTTGGATGCGGCTCCGGCAGAGATTCTAAGTATTTTCTGGAACAAGGATATCGGGTGAAGGCTGTGGACGGATCGGAGAAAATGTGTCTACTGGCTTCGTCTCTGATTGGGCAGCCTGTTCGGCAGATGCTGTTTCATGAATTAAATGACAAGAATGCCTATGATGGCATATGGGCTTGTGCCTCTATTCTGCATTTGGCGAAAGGTGAATTGCGGGAGGTCTTGAACAAAATGGTTCAGGCATTGAAAGTGAATGGTGTGATTTATACATCCTTCAAATACGGAACTTTTGAAGGAGAGCGAAATGGACGATATTTCACGGATTTTGAAGAAAAAAGCTTTACAACATTCATCACACAGATAAAAGAACTTCAGATTGAGAAAACGTGGGTGACAGGAGATGTCCGAGAAGGAAGAGGTGACGAGCGATGGTTGAATCTATTACTTCGCAGGGCGGATATCAGCTGAATATTGAGCCAAAATATTATAATAAACTGGATATAGAAGGCTTCTCTCAGATGATGAAAGATCCATCTTACTGTTATAAGTTCTACTGGCTGGAAGCGGTCGTACATATTATTTCTGAAGGAAAAACAGATACAACATTTGATGAGATTATAGACGAAATGATTGCCAATGCATGGTATTCAGTCAGAGAATTTCATATTCATCTCAGTGGAATACAGTCGGATGGCCTTGTGAGGGACGGATTGGAAAGGGCGATTCTTCAGCTGACGGAGTTGAGTAGTCTGCCGACCAATGCTTCAAAAGTTGAAATTAAGAATGCTATAGGCAAATATCAGACAGAATTAAGAAAAGTCAAAGAACAGTTGACGAACATGGTACCGTACAGGGCCCTGGCGGGATTCTTTGCTAAAAGCAGTGAGCCGGCAGACTGGGCCAGTGTCCGACGCCTTACGGCATATATTCGCGCGATTAATGAATCTATTACACCGCTGCCATACACATTAGGCGAGAGCAGCAAGTTGAAAAAAGAAGTACATTTTCATCCGGATTGGATGATGATGATTCAGGATAATACGGTCAATATTTTGGGATGGATTCAGTATGAGAAGGTCAAATGGCTCCAGCGCAATAATCCTGAAGTGCCGGGATTGATCTACAAACTGGCTCCTATGGACGAAAAAATGCGAAAACTCTCCAATGTGCGGAAACTCTGGGAAAGTATTCTGGAAGTTCGGGAGATACGAGATGTCTTTACAGGTCAGCCAGTGCAGAAAAAGCAATACGATGTGGATCATTTCATTCCATGGTCATTTGTCATGAACGATGAGCTGTGGAATCTGATACCAATGGATTCTTCGCTGAACGCATCCAAAAGCAATAAGCTGCCGAAATGGGATCCGTTTTTCAAAGTGTTTGCAGGCAATCAGTATCTGATGTATGAGATGATTCATGACAAACCGGAGCTTTATAAGCGGTTTGAGGCATGTTATCGGGATAATTTGCATTCCATCTGGGCTGGGCAGGAATTGTATCGGAAAGGCAATTCAAAGGAAGTGTTTTATTCGATACTGGAAAAGAATATGATGCCGGTGTATGATTCGGCAAGGAGACAGGGGTATGAGATTTGGGGATATTGCTAGGTAAGATGAAAAATCCGCAGACAGAAGGAATTACAGAAGAACGTCAGCCGGCAAAGAATAGAGCTATATAGAAGAATATAAAGGATATCATGAATAAAGATAAAATCATTCAGTTAAACCAGGGATTCAATACTGCGTTTATAGATTATACAGCATCGTCAAATCTTGCCTATAGAACGCAGTTTGTTTCCAATAATTATAAAGAGGGCCGTAAGGTGATTTCATCCATTGAGGATGAGTTGTTGTCCTGTGAGCAATTTGCAATCAGTGTGGCTTTTATTACTATGAGTGGAATTACGCCGCTTCTTCAGACTTTGAAAGAATTAGAGCAGCGTGGAATTCACGGAAGAATTTTGACAACAGATTATCTTACATTTAGTGAGCCTAAGGCTTTGAAGAAGCTTTCTGAATTTTCAAATTTACAATTAAAAATGTATATGACGGATTGTTCGAATTCGGGATTTCATACCAAGGGATATATTTTCAAAAAGGATGAGATGTATCGAATTATCGTGGGCAGTTCAAATATGACGTTAAGCGCATTGACGACAAATGAAGAATGGAATACAAGAATTGTTTCTACAGAGCAGGGCGAGTATGCGAAAAATGTGTTGGCAGAGTTTGAAAAGTTATGGGATGCAGACCAGGCATTGACTTTTGAAAATTTTATTGAATTCTATACAGATATTTATACGAAGAATAAAATCATCCAGAAGCAAAAAGAATTGGTTCGTCAGGAACAGATGCCGTCATTGGAGGCTTTCCGTTTACAGCCGAATTCGATGCAGGTGGGATTTATTCGTAATCTTCAGAAGATTTATGATGCTGGGGAGAAAAGAGCACTTTTAATTTCAGCAACAGGTACAGGGAAAACATATGCTTCTGCTTTTGCCATGCGAGAATTAGGCTTTCAGAGAATTTTGTTTTTAGTGCACCGCGGTCAGATTGCCAAACAGGCAAAGAATTCTTTCCAAAAGGTTTTTGCAGGAACTCGATCAATGGGTTTGGTGACAGGAAATTATCAAGATTACGATGCAGATGTTATTTTTGCAACGATTCAGACTTTTAGTAAAGCGGATGTTTTAAGTAAGTATGGTCAAACCGCATTTGATGCGATTGTGATTGATGAAGCTCATCATAGTGCAGCCAATAGTTATAAAAAGGTCATGGATTATTTTACGCCAAAGTTATGGCTTGGTATGACAGCCACGCCGGATAAACGTGATGACAATATGGAAGGCCGTAATATTTATGAGATTTTTAATCACCAGATTGCTTATGAAATCCGTTTGCAGGACGCTATGAAAGAGGACTTACTGTGTCCATTTCACTATTTTGCTATCACAGATTTGGAAGTCATTGCTGATAGTGGAAAATCTATGGAAGAAAAGATAGAGAACTTTCGTTATCTAACTTCAGACGAGCGTGTCGGCAATGTTATGAAACAGGCCGAGTTTTTTGGATATGACGGAGACCGAGTAAAAGGGTTGATTTTCTGCAGCCGTATTGATGAAGCAAAAGAGTTATCCAGAAAGTTCAATGAAAAGGGTTGGAGAACGATGGTTTTGAGCGGCAACGATTCAGAAAGTACAAGGGCAGCGGCCATTGAAAGACTTGCAGGCGATGATTCGGAAAATGCATTGGATTACATATTATCCGTTGATATATTTTCCGAGGGTGTAGATGTGCCGGAGATTAACCAGGTCATTATGCTCAGGCCTACAGAATCACCGATTGTTTTTATACAGCAGTTGGGAAGAGGGTTAAGAAAGGCTGAGAAGAAAGAATATGTTGTTGTTTTGGACTTTATTGGAAATTATAAAAATAACTTTATGATTCCGATTGCTTTGTCAGGTGATCGAAGTTATAACAAAGACAATATTCGCCGTTATGTAACAGAAGGCGGAAGAGTGATTCCGGGAGCAAGTACTATTCATTTTGATGAAGTATCCAGAAAGCGAATTTTTCAAGCGATTGATAATGCTAATTTCAGTGACATCAAGCTGATTCGTGAAAACTATACGAATTTGAAGGACAAGCTGGGACATATTCCTGCATTGGCAGATTTTGATAAGTATGGTGAAATGGATGTTCTGAGAATTTTTGACAATAACAGTCTGGGTTCTTATTATAAATTTCTGGTTAAATATGAAAAAGAATATACGATTCGTTTGTCTAAAGAGGAAGAAAAAGTTATTGAGTTTGTTTCGAAGAAACTGGCTAGTGGAAAACGTATTCATGAGCTGGAACTGTTGAGCCGCTTGATGCATTATCAGCATGGAGTCATGGGTATTTTGAAACGATCTTTAAGTGAAAAGTACCACTGTTCAATGAACTCAATTTGTGAGCAAAATCTTGTTAATATCATGACCAATGAGTTTCCAACCAGTATGGCGAAAAAGACTTATGCTCAGTGTATTTTTTTGGAAAGAGAAGGCAGTGACTATGGTATTTCGGATTGCTTTAGCAAAATGTTGAAAAATCCTGATTTTTATCATATATTGCAGGAATTAGTGGCATTTGGCATTGCGCGTTATCAGGAAAATTACAGCAGTCACTATCAAGATACAGATTTGGTATTGTATAAGAAATATACATATGAGGATGCGTGTCGTCTTCTTGGTTGGGAGCACAATGAAGTACCTCTGAATATCGGCGGTTATAAATACGACAGAAAAACGAAGACCTTTCCGGTATTTATTAATTATGATAAGAGAGAAGATATCAGTGATACGACGAAATATGAGGATCATTTTGTCAGCAGTAGCCATTTGATTGCTATTTCCAAAAGCGGCAGAACAATGGAATCTGAAGATGTACAGAACTTTCTGAAGGCCAGAGAACGCGGCATTGACGTTCAGTTGTTTGTTAGAAAGAATAAGGATGATAAGATATCAAAAGAGTTTTATTATCTGGGACGAATGACAGCCACTGGCCGCGCAAAAGAGTTTGTGATGCCGAATACGGATAAGACGGCAGTGGAGATTGAATGGGTGCTGGATACACCGGTGCGAGAGGATATTTACGAGTATATCGTGAATGGATAAGAAAAGTATGATAGATGATAGAGAAACGGAGAGACAGAGAATGAAGACAATCAGAGTAGTTGCAGCTATTATCATTGAGCAAGGGAAAGTATTTGCTACACAACGTGGCTATGGTGAGTTTAAGGATGGTTGGGAATTTCCAGGCGGCAAAATCGAGCCGGGAGAGACACCGGAAGCGGCTATTGTGAGAGAAATTAAAGAAGAACTGGATACAGAAATTGAGGTAGTGAAACTTTTGGATACAGTCGAATATGATTATCCGCAGTTCCATTTGTCTATGGACTGTTTTATTTGTAAAATTAAGTCTGGGGATTTGGTACTCAAAGAGCATGAAGCTGCCAAGTGGCTGACCAGGAAAAATTTGGACAGCGTAGATTGGCTGCCGGCAGACTTGTCATTGATAGAGAAAATCAGGAGCGAGATGTAATAAGGATAAAATGAAAACCGACACATTAGAAAGGGCCATTTATTCTGAAATTTGCAGTCATGATGGCATCAAAGCAAAGGATATTGGCAAAAAAATTGCAGCAGACCGCAAGATCATTAACCAGTATTTGTACAAGGCGTCTTTTATGAGGGAGCTGTGTTATCAAGATCAGGACTTCAGATGGCATGGACTGATCAGACAGAGCCGGCCGCACATTGGATTGGGCGATTTTTGCGGTTATTATGGGATTGTTCAGGAATTTTTGACATTGGATGAGAATGGGTGGTTTGAAGCGATGCTTTCGGGCTGCCGGAATATCGGCCGCAATTTAAACGATACAAGAGGGCTGTTTCATTCCTTTTTGGATTGCAGGGAAGTAATGCGGCAGTTGTTTTCGGACCTGGAAGATATTTATCAGCCGGATTGGGAGATTGCTTTTGAATTGCGGATAAATCGGGCAAAGTACATACGCATCTATGTAGATGTTCTTGTCATTACAGAAGATAAAGCTTTTTCACTGGAATTCAAGATGAAGGATAAAATCGATCCGGAAGAAGTGCTGCAGGCAGCAAAGTATACAGAGTACTTGGAAGTGCTGCTTGGTGAAGATTATGATGTTATTCCGTGCCTGGTGCTGACGAAGGCAGATGATTTGTATCGGCATGTGCCATTGGGAGAGTCAGACGCATTGCTTCCGGTTTGTTCAGGAAATATGCTGTTTAATCTGTTTGATGAGTATATGGGATTTTTGGATGAATAGCCATAGATATGCGGAAACTGAAAATGAGGTATTACATTGATGAATTTGAATATATTTGACCGATACTTACTCATTATCAATAGCATTGCTTTGGTGATTTACGGTATCAAGGTTTTAGTCTATAAGCACCAGACAAGAGAATGGTTTGAGAGGCTCTGCATGTGCATAGCCTTACTGGGCGGTTCGGCAGGAATTTTGCTTATGGTTGTTCTTTTTGACAGAAAAGCAGTCAAAGAGAATATGATGTCAAGGGTGTTCACACTTTGTTTGTGTGTCATTCAGATAATGCTATTGCTAATGATGAAAAATTATCATGGAGGGAAGATCAATATTGCTTTCTGGGATTATTTGATGCAGCATAGAGGTTTGCTTATTTATCTGGCGGTAATGAATATACTGACAATTATTGTATTCGGTGTGGATAAGATGAATGCGAAGGCCAATAGGCATAGAGTGCGAATTGTGACATTGCTGGGTTTGGCATTTATCGGCGGCTCTCTGGGGGCGCTGATTGGCATGTATGGATTTCACCATAAGACGAAAAAAACTTATTTTACAGTCGGAGTGCCGCTGATTTTGCTGATGCAGATTATTGTATTGTTTTATGTGATGAATATGGGAATGTAACCTATGAATTACCCCAACTCGCAAAGAGTTGGGGTACTTTTTTTGTCTCGCATTATTATTTGGTACTTATTTAAGAAACGAAAGGCAGTACGTATGTTACCCAGAGATGACTGAGCGGCATGACAAGCACCATTGCGGGTATCATATCCGCTATCGGGAAATTTTTTACCTTCATCATTCGAAATCCTGTCGCTATAAGCAGTACGCCGCCGCAGGCTTTGAAATCGCAGATCATTGTTTCTGTACAGAGAGGATAAATCACTCCGGCAAGTAAGAAAAGTACCATAAATATAATAAATTGTGGGACGGCGATGACGCAAGTTACCATTTCGAGGGTGCAGGCAAATATGATGGCAGTTGCAAAATCCAAGACAGTTTTTGCAAAAAGAATGCTGTGGTCGCCTGTCATTCCGGCAGTGATGCTGCCATAGATACCGGTGCCGCTGGCACAAAACAATACGATAGCAGTTACTAAGATATTCGAGTATTCCTTATCTTTTTGATTCTTATGGGAAATTATCTTGGAAATAATTTTTTCCATTCCCATTCCCATTTTCTGTATAAGGTTTCCAAGATGAATCATCAAACCGATGACAGTCCCTAAAATAACGGAAAGGATGACCGCAGGCATATTTTTCATCATGGATATTGAACTGATACCCATAGTCATCGCACAGGCACCAAGAACCAGATTCAGATTAGCTTTGAAGGATTCGGTTAATCGAGGCCCGATGAAAGAGCCTAAAATACCGCCGATAATCACACCAAGGCAGTTTACGATAATTCCTATTGGCATGAGACCTCACCCTTATAAAAACAATTCATTTTTGTTTCTGATATTTTTCAGTGCACCAAGCATCTGTGCCATCTTTTCCTGTGCAGGAGGCGGTAAAATTCTTGCATGTTCCGGACAGACACAGGCACATGTCATACACAGAATACACTTGGTTTTATCTGTTGTTATGCCTTCATCAGTCAGTGAAATGGCATCTGTTGGACATGATTTGACACATGCACTGCATCTTTTGCAATTAGGAAGTGAAATAGGGGTAAATGGTGTATTCATTTCCGGTTTATACGGATGATTGCCCGGGACCTGCACGATGTCAGTGTTTTTCTTATTCAGGACAGCTTTTGCAAATTCACAGATTTCTTTCGCATCCGCCTGATCAGGTCTTCCGGCACCAACTTCCGGCGCCATGGAATGCTGTGCCACAAATGCGCCTGATGCAATCACTTTAAAACCGTTTTCTGTCAAAATATCGTTCATTTCCAGCAATGCATCTTCATAAGCACGGTTCCCATAAACAGCAATTGTAACGGCTTTTCTTCCGTCACCTTTCAGCTTCTTAATTTTCTCACTGACAACTGAAGGAATTCTTCCGCCAAATACAGGGGCAGCGACAATTGTGAATTCAGCAGTGGATGCTTCTGGGATGAGTGTTTTCTTTCCAAGATCGTACCATTTTGTGCTGCACGCCATTGCATCTGCAAAGATTTCGACGACTTTTTTAGTTCCGCCCGTCGGGCTGAAATAGTATACTTCCATGTTTTCTGACATTTAAAGTCCTCCTTTGTTGATCTGTAATTATTCTTGTTACAGGTTGATCTATAAAAAAATGCATTTCTGTTAATGCATTTTTTTGTCAATATAGTCAATGATATCCTCTAAGGAATATTCGGCAAGGGATTGTTCCATTGCCAATTGTGCTTCATGCAATGGCTGTTCCATCGCTTCTTTGATATTGCCGCCCACGAAACAAGCCGGGTTAGGGTTTGCATGAAAGTCAAATAATGGTGCCTTCACATCATCCTGAACAGCCTTGTAAATATCTAACAGTGTAATATCCGTTTCTTTTTTGACAAGGCGGATTCCTGAAGCCCCGTTTCTGGTTTCAATCAGCCCGGACTTTCGCAGCATGGACATCATCTGGCGAATCACGACCGGATTGGTGCCTACACTTTTGGCGAGTATTTCAGAAGTTGCTGTCTTATCCATCTTCTGGCTATAAGAAATCAGCGTCATCATATGTACGGCAACTGGAAATCTTGTATTAATTCGCATATCATCACCTGTAAGTATTATAGTTACAATTTGAGCGAATGTCAATAGGCTTCAGTATTGCTGCTGGTGGGGGCATGAGTGGAGTGCCATTTGAAGCGCTGAAAATTAGTTTGAGGGATAGAGGGTTGTTTTGCCCATATAATTCATTTATAATAAAACGTAGGATTTCTCTGTAGGGCAGAGAGAATTACTTGGGCTGATCATTAAAGCGTCAGCCTATTGCTAAACGTGGTATTTTATGAGAATATTTTTTGGGGAGGTGTCATAATGGGAAGATTTGTTAATCCGGATAACAGTGCCTTTCAGGCTGCGCTGAATTCCAGAATTTATGTAGACAAAACGGGATTGATTGCATGTATGAATGATATATTGGATTCGACGGATGCATATATTTGCAACAGTCGTCCACGTCGGTTTGGCAAATCATATGCGGCAAATATGCTTGCTGCGTATTACAGCAAAGGTGCGTCATCGGAAGAGATGTTTTCGGGGCTGGATATAGGAAAAACACCGGATTTTAAAAGGCACCTTAATCAGTATGATGTTATCCATATTGATATTCAGTGGTTTTTGACGAATTGCGAAGATAAGGACAAAGTTGTTGGGCATATTACCAAAATAGTATTGGATGAGCTGAAAGATGTTTATCCTGATATTTTGTCCTCAGAGGTGTTATCCTTACCGGATGCTCTTTCACGCATAAGAAATAAAACAGGACAGAAATTTATCATTATTATTGATGAATGGGATGTATTAATTCGAGATGAAGCAGCGAATAAGAAAGTACAGGATGACTATATTCGTTTCCTGAGAAGTATGTTTAAGGGGATAGAGCCAACAAAGTATATTCAGTTGGCATATCTTACAGGTATTTTGCCAATTAAGAAGGAAAGAACACAATCTGCACTGAATAATTTTCGTGAGTATTCAATGTTGAATGCGGGACCGTTGGCTTCTTATATTGGTTTTACGGAAAATGAAGTAAAAGAACTTTGCAGAGTGTACAATAAAGACTTTGCGGAAGTGAAACGTTGGTATGATGGCTATCAGTTGGGGGCATATCATGTTTATAATCCGAATGCAGTCGTAAGTACGATGATCGATGGAAATTTTCAAAGCTACTGGTCAGCAACCGCTTCATATGATTCAATTGTACCATTGATTAATATGGATTTTGATGGATTAAAGACATCTATTATTGAAATGTTGTCGGGGGCATCGGTTGATGTGGATGTTGCTTCATTTCAAAATGACATATCAAATATTGTAAATAAAGATGATGTCCTCACATATTTGATTCACATGGGGTATTTGGCATATTCTGCAGATTCAAAAATGGCGTTTGTACCGAATGAAGAAATAAGACAGGAGCTTCTTCGGGCGACAAGAAGAAAACAATGGAATGAGCTGATGGTTTTTCAGCGCGAATCTGAACGGCTATTGGACGCAACTTTGGATATGGATGGAACAGAAGTTGCTGAACAGATAGAGAAGATACACAAAGAGTATGTTTCGGTAATTCAATATAACAATGAAAATTCGCTCAGCAGTGTATTGGCAGTTGCCTATCTAAGTGCAATGCAATATTATTTTAAGCCGGTGAGAGAATTGCCTGCAGGCCGAGGCTTTGCAGATTTTGTATTTATTCCAAAACCGGAATATAAGAACGATTATCCGGCACTTATCGTAGAATTGAAGTGGAATAAAAGTGCCAATAGTGCATTACAGCAGATAAAGGACAAGAAGTATCCAAATGCGATTAAAAATTATGCAGGGGAAATTTTGCTTGTAGGAATTAATTATAGCAAGAAGGATAAAAAACACGAGTGTGTAATTGAAAAGATACATACTTGATTATGAAAGGATACAATCATTGTATTGTTTTATGTGATGAATGTAGGAATGTAACTTATGAAATATACGAATGTAATAGAAGGTGAATTCGTTTGCCGCAATAATCGTTTTACGGCCGACGTGCTGATTGATGGAATACGAGAAACGGTTCATGTGAAAAACACAGGGCGTATGCGGGAGCTGTTGTTTCCCGGGGCCAGAGCAGCACTGACTTGTTCTGATAATCCGAATAGGAAAACAAAATACGATTTGATCAGTGTGTATAAAGAATCTTTGGGATGGGTGAATATTGACAGTCAGGCACCGAATAAAGTTGTTGGTGAATGGCTGGCGAAAAGAGATTATACTTTTATTAAGCCGGAATATAAATACGGAGATTCACGTCTTGATTTTTATATGGAGAAGCAGGATGAAAAATATTTGATGGAAGTCAAGGGGTGTACACTGGAAATTGACGGCATCGGATATTTCCCGGATGCACCCAGTGAACGGGCAGTCCGGCATTTGCATGAACTGATGCTTGCAAGGAAGCAGGGATATCACTGCATACTGGCCTTTGTGATTGCCATGCCTGGTGTGACGGCTGTGCGTCCGAATATGACAACGCATCCGGCATTTGGACAGGCATTAGCAGAAGTGCTGGCGGCCGGTGTGGAGGTATGGTATCTGTCTTGTGAAATAACGGCCGACAGCATAGAGGCGTCAGAGCTTTATAAAGCTTAACGCTGCGGTAAGTCTCAGAAGATAATTGGAAGCAAGTTTTTGCTGATATTGTGATAGACTTCGTATCCAATAAATGATACAATAGAGACGTGTTTTGGGATGGAGATGAATGAGGAGGTATACATATGCAGCCAATATATTTATCAATCCAACAGGAAGAGACTGGCGCACAGATTCGGAAGCTGATGATGAAGAATGGCTACACAGTCAGAGATGTCCAGGGGGCTATGGGGTTTGAGAATCCTCAGGCTATCTACAAATGGATATCCGGCAAGTCATTGCCAAGTCTCGACAATTTTATTATTTTAAGTCGGTTACTGCATGCCAGTATCGAAGATATCCTCGTCGTTGACGGGGATATTGTGCGTTTTGGTACTTTTTTGAAACAGTGTGTTTTATATAGGATGGGAGTTTAGCAATGGGAAGAGGAAAAGAAGTTAGAGAATTAAGAGACAGGTTGGGGATGAACCGCAGAGAATTCAGTGATTATTATGGTATACCATATCGTACAGTTCAGGATTGGGAAGCAGAGAAGCGGGAACTTCCGGAGTATCTGCTGCGTTTGATGATTTATAAAGCAGAGGTTGAACGATTGAATAAAAAAAGTGAAGAATGATGATGTTATTGCGGTGAGGTGAAAAATGCCTCCGATCGGAATTCCCGAAATGAAAAGTGATTGGAATCCATGAAGTGAAAAGGGGATTGACAAAGGGCAGTTCATGTAGTATTCTTATCATAGCTTAACGCAAAGCGTTATGTATGGGGTTGAGGCAGAGCTGAAGGGGGATTTATTGATGAGAATCGAGAATTTGCAGAATCAGAACAGGCAGTTTATCAAATCCATGGACAATTTTCATGTGCTGGAGTATATACAGGATGCCAGTGTATCACCGACGAATGCCGTGGATGAGTATTTTATGAGCAAGATGAATGTCAGAAGAAGACAGGTGGTCATTGATCTCGACAGGAATCATTCAGCGATGATTCAGGCAGGTGCTATGCAGTGGATTGGCGGTCAGGTTGAGGTGACATCCGGGGTCCGGGGGATTGGCGATTTCTTTGGGAAAGCGATCAAGGGTGCAGTGACGAAGGAGACGGCAGCGAAGCCGGTGTATGTTGGTCAGGGCTGTCTGGTTCTGGAACCAACTTATAAGTATATTATTTTGGTGGATATGTCTGAATGGGGAGCGGTCGGCATGACCATCGAGGACGGTATGTTCCTTGCCTGTGATACGAATGTACAGAACAGGGTTGTTGCCAGGAAGAATCTTTCATCGGCAGTGCTGGGCGGTGAGGGACTTTTCAATCTCAGTCTTTATGGAGATGGTGTTGCGGCGCTTGAAAGCAATGTTCCGGAGGAGGAATTGATTGAAATTGTTCTGGAGAACGATGAGCTGAAGATTGACGGTAACCTGGCGGTCTGCTGGTCGTCGAATCTGGACTTTACAGTTGAGCGGACAACCAGCACGCTGGTCGGTTCAGCTGTCAGCGGTGAAGGACTTGTCAATGTCTACAGAGGAACGGGAAGAGTACTGATGTGTCCGGTTGCGCCGACATCATCACTTTACGCATCGACGAATTCTATGGCTGCTAAGGCGGCAGCCAAAGCCAGCAATACATTATTCGGTAAATAATCAGTCAGAGATGGGGGATGTATCCTATGCCGAAGGGGACGAATCAGAAGTTTAAGTTATACCGGCTTGCTCAGATCATGATGAAGAAGACGGATGAAGAGCATTATATAACGATGCCGGAGATCATGGCGGCACTTGGAGAATATGAGATTACAGCGGATCGGAAGAGTATTTATAATGATCTGAGAGACCTGGAGATGTTTGGAATAGAAGTTGAAGGGGAGAAGGAAGGCGGCGGTTATCACTATCATGTTGTCAACAGACCTTTTGAATTGCCTGAGCTGAAGCTTCTGGTGGATGCGATACAGTCTTCCAAATTTATCACGGAGAAGAAGTCCAACAGTCTGATCAGGAAACTGGAAACTATGGTCAGTGAATATGATGCCCAGAAGCTGCAGCGGCAGGTATATGTGTCTGGACGAATCAAGGCGATGAATGAGAGTATCTATTATACGGTAGATACGATTCACAATGCTATTTCAGAGAATCGGAAGATTAAGTTTCAGTATTTTCAATGGAATGTGAAGAAGGAGCCGGAATTGCGTCACGGCGGTGCATGGTATCAGATCAGCCCATGGGGATTATCCTGGGATGATGAGAATTATTATCTGGTGGGATTTGATTCGGAGGCGGCCAGGATCAAGCATTTCAGAGTTGACAAGATGCTGCGGATTGAGCTGTCGGATGAGACCAGAGAAGGCAGAGAATATTTTACGAAGCTGGATATGGCAGACTACGCACGAAAGAGTTTCGGCATGTTCGGAGGAGAAGAGCAGACTGTGAAACTGCTGGTGGATAATAGTCTGGCAGGTGTGATCGTTGATCGTTTCGGCAAGGATGTTATGATGATTCCTGCAGATGCGGAACATTTTACAGTCAATGTGGATGTACATGTCAGCAGGCAGTTCCTGGGCTGGGTCTTTTCTCTGGGCGAGAATGTCAAAGTGATTGGGCCGGATGAAGTGGTTGATCGGATGAAGGAAGAGATACAGCGGCTGATCCGGCAGTATGGTTCGGATAGTCAGGAGATTTAGGATGTTGATATCATCCTCAGATATACAGCTGATGCGTCAGATGGCCGAACTGTAAGATAAATTTACATGAATATGCTAAAGCAGTGATAATTTACCAAAAAAGAGTGGATTGTCACTGCTTTTTCGTTCACGTTTTTATAGGATTATGATATACTTGTACTATCTGCAAAATTCCTTTATACAGTAATAGGACGAAGGACAAGTATAGAGGAAAGAAATAAATGACAGAATTGATAGGAGCAGTTCTTTTAGAACATCTGTAACAGACAAGAGAAAAGGAAAGAGAGGACGAAGAATGAACGAATTGTATGAAGCGATTGAGAAGAAGATCAAGGATGCAGGCTATCCGAGACCGATTTCGGGAGCAGATGTTTATGATGATATCTGTGATCAGATTGAGGGCAAGGAGAATGGAGAATATCTTCTGATGTCAAAGTTTGATGATGATGTGGTGTTTGAGTATCATATCACGATTCAGGATGACAATTTCAATCTGGGTATTTTGACGATGAAGACGCCTGAGGGGGTATTTCAGGCAGATTTTGATGCAGAATAGGCTGAACAAAAGAATTTTCAGGGAAATGGAGAGAGACAGTGAAGATCGATAGAAAACGAATAGGGATGCTGGTATTCATTGCCATCATCGCCGTACTGATGATTGTGACAACGCAGACGCCGGGGGTAATTGCAGATCCGGAGAATTATCATTGTCAGACATATGCAACCGTTTTTGCATTGCTGCCGCCGGTGATTGCCATTGGACTGGCACTGATTACCAAGGAAGTGTACACATCACTGCTGGCAGGAATTATTGCCGGAGGACTATTATATGCCAACTTTAATCTTGAATTAATGCTGAACACGATTTTTTATCAGGGAGAGGGCGGCATGATCATGAAGCTGTCAGATTCCTGGAATGTGGGTATTCTGGTATTCCTTGTTATGCTGGGTATTTTGGTTGCACTGCTGAACAAAGCGGGTGGTTCTGCCGCATTTGGCGAGTGGACAACCAAGCATATCAAGACAAGAGTTGGTGCACAGATTGCAGTTATTGCTCTGGGTGTGATGATTTTTGTAGATGATTATTTTAACTGTCTGACGGTGGGAAGCGTGATGCGTCCGGTGACAGACAGACACCAGGTTTCCAGAGCAAAATTGGCTTATATTATCGATGCGACGGCGGCACCTGTCTGTATCATCGCGCCAATCAGCTCATGGGCAGCAGCAGTCACTTCTTCCGTGCCTGAAGAAGCGGGAATTAACGGCTTTTCTGTCTTTATTCAGACGATACCTTATAATTTATATGCGATTCTTACACTTTGCATGCTGTTGGGTGTAACCTTTTTGAAGGTTGACTATGGTCCTATGAAAACACATGAATGCAATGCATTTAAAGGTGACCTTTTTACAACACCGGGAAGACCTTACGAGAGTGATGAAGATGCTGTGATCAATGACAAGGCTCATGTGCTGGATCTTGTGCTGCCGGTGGCTGTTCTGATTGTCAGCTGCATTGTGGCTATGATTTACACAGGCGGTTTCTTTGACGGGGCTTCTTTTGTTGATGCATTTGCGGGCTCGGATGCGTCCATCGGCCTTGTGTTGGGCGGTTCGGTTGCCCTTGTATTTACTTTTATCTACTATATGATGAGAGATGTTCTGACATTTAAGGAATTTACAGATTGTATTCCGGAAGGATTTAAGGCAATGGTTGCGCCGATTCTGATTTTGTCCATGGCATGGACGTTATCCGGCATGACGAATTTACTTGGAGCGAAGATTTTTGTAGCGGATCTGGTTGCGGGTTCTGCTTTGGCAATGCAGGGCTTTCTTCCGATGATTATTTTCCTTGTAGCCGCTTTTCTGGCCTTTGCGACAGGTACATCATGGGGAACATTCAGTATTCTGATTCCGATTGTCATTGGTGTATTCCCGGAGGGACAGATGATGGTCATTTCTATCGCTTCCTGTCTTGCCGGTGCGGTATGCGGTGATCATTGCTCGCCGATTTCCGATACAACGATCATGGCATCTGCCGGTGCACATTGTGAGCATGTGAATCACGTGGCAACACAGCTGCCGTATGTTTTGCTGGTGGCTGCGGTATGTATGATTGGATATTTCCTGATCGGTGTTTTCAGAGCGATTGGTCTGGCTTCAATTGCATGGCTGGCGCTGCCAATCTGCATTGTGATCCTGTTGGGAATTTTGCTGATTATTCGTGCCTGTGGACGTAAGGAGGCTGTCTAGATGAAGATACTGGTCAGTGCTTGTCTTCTGGGAGAAAACTGTAAGTACAGCGGCGGTAATAATGAAAACAAAGCAGTGCTGGATTTTGTGAAAGGGCATGAGACTGTTCCAGTTTGCCCGGAAGTATTGGGCGGCCTGCCGGTACCGAGAATGCCTGCAGAGATTGTGGGTGGCATTGTCAGATGCCGGGATGGTCATTCTGTAGATTGCGAATTCAGAAGCGGAGCTGCCAAAGCGCTTGAGATTGCATTGAATGAAAAGGTTGATCTGGCAATTTTGCAGTCGAGAAGTCCATCTTGTGGAGTAAAAGCTGTGTATGACGGTACTTTTAGTGGAAAAGTCATTCCGGGAGAGGGCGTTTTTGCAGAGCTTCTTCGAAGAAACGGTATCAAGACGATTGATGCAGCCGATATGGATATGTGAACGAATGAAAAAGATTATCTTTGGGATATGAATTCTGGGATAATCTTTTTCACTTTGGCGGTGAATGTTTAGTTATGTACTGCAATAAGTGCAGTTTTTACTGATGATAGTTTGAAGGGAGAATTGGAATGGAATTCAACTTTAATGAACAGTTTGAAAAAATGATGAGGGACAACGATGCGACAGAAGTCGTTATTCTGGGACATATGAATCCGGATGGGGATGCTGCAGGATCTGTTATGGGATTGGCACATTATATAAAGGCAAACTATCCGCAGTATATACCCTGGCCATTTTTGTCGGATAAACTGGATAAAGGACCAAAGAAGCAGGTAATGGAGGACACAATTTTTTGCCCTTTTGAACGTCCGAAGCTTCATACAGAGCGGTATGCAGTGATTGTCTGTGATACGGCAACTCTCAAACGTCTTATTGGTATGAAATATTATCAGCGGGCAGTTATTTCTATGGTCATTGATCATCATGCATCAAATGAGGGATATGGAACAATCAACTATAAAAAGGTTTCTGAGTCATGTGCATACAATGTTTATGAAATCTTAGATGATACAATGATGAGAAAAGCAGCGATGGCACTGCACCCAAATGCAGCAGATTACCTTTATATGGGGATTCTTCATGATACAAGCCGGTTTTCAAGATCTGATGCCGGGATTGAGTCGGCTGGTTCAAAATTGCTGGCAATGGGGGCAGATCATCGTTATGTGATGCGGACGATGCAGGATAAGACATTAGATGATTTGATCAGACAAGGAGAAATCCTGCAGAGAGTGAAACGAGTGATGAATGGCAGAGTGGCTTATATTTATATGACGCATCAGGAAGCGGAAGAATTGCAGATTGGTTATGAAGATATCCATCCTATCAGTGGAATGCTTAGGGATTGTGAAGATATTGAAATGGGATTTTCTATGTACGAGGAGGAACCGGACGTATGGCGGTGTTCTTTTAGGTCGGATGGACAATGGATCAATGTGAATGAGATGATGCAGACATTTGGCGGCGGCGGTCACGCAGCGGCAGCAGGGCTTCGAAAGGGTACCCATGAGCCGGAAAAATTACTGGAATCGATTCTGGAAGAGATTCGAAAAAGAGTGAACAATGTCATCGTCTAGGACGAATATAGCTGCTAAGATTAAGAAAAAATAAATATCTGACAAAAAGATTAAGATTTGCAAATTGCCTGTATTTTGTGTCTTCCATATGCTATACTTAAGAAAAGAAATGATGAGAGTATGTAATTTTTATAGGAGGGTGAGTGTATGAAGAAGAGATGGATGGTACAGGCTTTTGCATTGGCGCTGACCGGTGCACTGGTTTTTGGAACAGGCACAGTGACCTACGCGGATGAGAAGAGACCGATAGTGGTCGGTGAGGTGGTCGGACAAGATACTTCTGACAAGGACACCAAGGACACTTCTGGCAAGGAGTGTGATCAGTGTCAGGATCCTGTATACACATGGACACCGACGGATTCAGGTTATACATGTAAGGCTGTAAGAGAATGCAAGGATCCAGAGAATGGCAAGAAGCATTACAGAGAAGAAACTGCCAAAGTGGAAGCGAAGACAACGAAGCAGGCCACCTGTGAAGAGAAGGGTGAAATTGTTTATACAGCAACCTTTGAGAACAAGACAGAGACGGATAAGAAGGATGATGCAAAAGCTGATGATGCCAAGAAGGCAGACAGCAAATCTGATGATACCAAGAAAGCAGATTCCAAAGCAGCAGACAGTGGCTTGTTTAAGACTCAGACAAAGACAGTAGAGACAGATGCCCTTGGCCATAAGTATGGTGATGTTACTTATACATGGAATCAGACAGACAATGGCTACAGCTGTACAGCATCACGGGTTTGTGAGAATGACAGCAGTCATGTTGAGACAGAGACAGTAGATGCCAGTGTAGAAGTGACGAAGGCAGCAACCTGTGAAGAGAAGGGTGAAGAAGTTTATACAGCAACATTCACAAATCCGGCTTTTGAGACACAGACAAAAACGGTAGAGACGGAAGCTCTTGGTCATCGTTTTGTCGATGTTTCTTATGAATGGACTAAGACAGACAATGGATATACATGTACTGCTTCAGCCGTATGTGATGTTGATCCTTCACATACAGCCACAGAGACAGTGGAAGCCAGTGTAGAAGTGACAAAGGCAGCAACCTGTGAAGAGAAGGGTGAAGAAACTTACACAGCAGTGTTTACTAATCCGGCTTTTGAGACACAGACGAAGGCTGTAGAGATCGATGCCCTTGGCCATTTATATGCCGATGCAGACTACAAATGGACGAAGACCGATGATGGCTACACATGCACTGCGACAAGAATTTGCCAGAACGACAATACCCATGTTGAGAAGGAAGCAGCTGTAGCTAAAGCGACAGTGACAAAGGCAGCGACATGTGAAGGCAAGGGAGAAGAAGTCTATACAGCATCCTTCGAGAATCCGGCTTTTGAGACACAGACAAAGACAGTAGAGATTAAAGCTCTTGGACATAAGTATGGTGAAGCATCTTACAAATGGACAAAGGAAGACAAAGGATATAGCTGTACAGCAACAAGAGTTTGTGAGAATGACAAGAATCATGTAGAAAAAGAAACTGTTGCAGCGACTTACAAAGTGATAACAAAGGCAACTGCAGACAAAGCTGGTGAAGGCGTATATACAGCTACATTCAAGAACGCAGCTTTTGAAGAGCAGACAAAGCCAGTAAAGATTGTTGCTGCAAAGAAAGACGATACCAAGAAGAATACAACAACTAAGAAAAACACAACAACTAAGAAGAATACGACAACTAAGAAGACCGCAGCTAAGACAACAGCTAAGAAGTCTACAGCGGTTAAGACAGGTGATGAGAACAAACCTGTTGTGATGGGGATTGCAGCAATCGGTGCTTTGGCAGTGATCGTTGTTGTCGGCAGACAGCTGCGCAAGAAACATGAATAAAATACGCAGCGGCGTATTACATGAAGATGAAGGGCGGAAGATACCTTCCGCCTTATATATCAGAATCATGCAGAAGGCATGATTCTGATATTTTTTGTTTCATATCAGAGATACAGACGCTGTTTGTGAAACAGAATTTAAGAAACAGGCGAGGAAAGAAAATGGAACTTTTACAATATGCGATTATCGGATGGATTATTTTGGCAGGTATTTTCGCATTGATTATGTATGTTGAACCGCGGACGTTATGGAGCGGGGCAATTTTTTGTGTAATGGCCCTTTGGGTTACGATGATGATAGGAATAGGTGCCGCAGCTTATGGGGAATGGCTTTCAAAACATTCGGTGATTGTCGGTATTTTGCTTGTCCTTATGGTTATTGCTGTTATGATGGTAGCGTTTTTTCCGCTGCTTTTGATTTTGACATTCCTGATACAGGGAATAAAGGTGATGAAACACGAAGGTGTGCGGCCGACGAATGCGCTTTCGTTGCTTTTTGCCGTCGGATTGATTGCCTATCTTTTTATATGGCCGCGGATCGGAAACTTAAGTTTTAATTCGGTGGGAACAACTGTTTATGTTGTGATCAGCTGGCTGGTTATTTATTTACTGTTCATTATGGCCATGTATGCTTTGTCATCCGTTATTAATCTTGTCCATATCCGGAAGAATCATCATCTTGATTATATTGTTGTACTTGGCTGCGGAGTTATTGGAGACAGGGTCACGCCGCTTCTGGCCGGTCGTATAGAGAAAGGCATAGAGCTTTTGAGGAAGAATCCATCTGCAAAGATCATTATGTCCGGCGGCCAGGGGCCGGGAGAAAATCTTCCGGAAGGTGAGGCGATGGCAAAATATGCGATAGCCAAAGGTGTGGATAAAGAACGGATTATTGTAGAGAATAAGTCAGTTAATACAAGAGAGAACCTTTTGTTTTCAAAGGCTTTAATGGAGGGGGATAAACCAAAGATCGCTCTTGTGACAACGTCGTATCATGTCTTCCGTGCACTGATGCTGGCAAGGCAGTGCAGTCTTCGATGTGTCGGCTTTGGGGCGAAAACAAAATGGTATTTTACATTGAATGCAGTACTCAGAGAGTTTGTCGGTTACCTGAGCATGACCTGGAAACGCCATGCGGCAGCTGCCGGAACCGTGTCGGGGCTGATTATCTTGGTGAATATTTTGGATGCGATTGTCAAACTTAGATAGCAGAGACAGTGCTTTTTACAGAATGGAGAATTTAAAATTCATAAAATTTTAACAGAATATTCCGGGAAGTGAAGTTGACCCTGATATAAAAAAGGGGTAGAATAGGATGGTATGTTAGAAAAGAATCAAATTGTATAGAATATACAGAAAGGAATGGATATCGTTTTATAGAATATCCAGGAGATGAAGATGAATATTTTTGAAAAAAGAGAATCTGTAGTCAGATCTTATTGTAGAAAGTACCCGGTTGTTTTTAAGAAAGCTTTGAATGCTGAGATGTATGATGAAGATGGCGAGAGATATGTTGACTTTCTGGCTGTGGCCGGTTCCATGAATTATGGACATAATAATCCTGAGATTAAGAAGGCTATTCTGGATTATCTGGCAGATGACAATATTATCAATGCATTGGATATGTATACAAGCGCCAAGGAAGAATTTTTGACGGAATTTGAGAGACTGATCCTGAATCCGCGTCATCTGGATTATAAAGTGATGTGCTGCGGACCGACAGGTACCAATGCAGTGGAAGCAGCATTGAAGCTGGCCAGAAAGAACAAGAAGCGTACCAATGTGATTGCTTTTGCAGGTGCTTTTCATGGTATGAGTCTGGGAAGTCTTGCATTGACAACGGATAAGACAAGCCGTGAAGGCGGCAGTGTCCCGCTGAATAATGTCACATTTGTTCCATATGACGGTACATTTGATTCACTGGCTTATCTGCGTTGGGTGCTGGAAGATGACCATTCAGGTGTAGATAAACCGGCAGCAATTATTCTTGAGACAGTTCAGGCGGAAGGCGGTATCAATCCTGCCAGCGTGGAATGGCTGCGTGGTGTCCGTCAGATTTGTGATGAGAATGATATTCTGATGATCGTGGATGATATCCAGGTAGGCAACGGCAGAGCCGGATATTTCTTCTCCTTTGAGAGAGCAGGCATTGTGCCGGATATGGTTGTTATGTCAAAATCTATTTCAGGTTTTGGTATGCCGATGGCATTGCTGCTCATCAAACCGGAATTGGATATTTTCAGACCGGCAGAACATAACGGTACATTCAGAGGCAATCAGCTGTCCTTTATCGGAGGTACAGCAGGCATCCGTTACTTTACAGAACATAAGCTGGATGAAGAAGTCAGACGCAAGGGCCAGATCATTGAGAAGTTCATCAAGGATGAGATTCTGCCGATGGATGCAAGACTTGTACATAGAGGCATCGGAATGATCTGGGGTGTTGACTTCAACGGTATTGCACCGGAGAAGGCAATCGAAGTTATTCACAAAGCCTTTGATAATCATCTGATCCTGGAAGTTGCAGGACGTCACGATGGGGTTGTGAAGATTATGCCTCCTCTGACAATTGAAGATGATACATTGATGGAAGGTCTTCAGATTGTGAAGAAATCCATTTCAGAGGTGCTGAATCAGTAATTTCATAATGCAGAACATATAAGAAAAGCTCACAGAAGGAAGCAGGAGAGTCATGCATATTTCTGTGGGCTTTTTATACTTCTGTATTTGACTATAATCGAAGAAAAATAGCATGACAATCTGAGGTGTATATCTATATTGCACAAATGAAAAAATATATAGAGTAATGAATGGTTTTTAATTATGTAGAAAATGCATAAAACAATACGTGTATTTTATAACGTACATTGTAAGTTTTGTTGACGTTAGACCAATAAAAGCGTATACTGAAATTAATAGATTAGCGCTGGCTAATGAATGAATGGAGGTCATTTATTATGGGATTTTTAACAGGTAAGACGGCAATTATTACAGGCGGCGGACGTGCAGTACTCAAGGATGGCAGCTGTGGTTCTATCGGGTATGGTATTGCAACAGCTTATGCCAAAGAGGGGGCAAATCTTGTACTTACAGGACGTAATGTGCAGAAGCTGACAGATGCAAAGGAAGAATTAGAGAGCAAATATGGTATCAAAGTTCTGGCTGTTCAGGCAGATGTCAACGCAGGTGCAGACAATGCAGCTGTTGTACAGAACGTTGTCAAACAGACAATCGATACATTTGGACGGATCGATGTGTTAATTAACAATGCCCAGGCTTCGGCTTCCGGTGTGACGCTGGCTGACCATACTACACAGCAGTTTGATCTGGCCATTTATTCAGGCCTTTATGCAGCATTTTACTATATGCAGGCTTGTTATCCGTATTTGAAAGAGACAAAGGGCTCTGTCATCAATTTTGCTTCCGGCGCAGGCCTTTTCGGCAATTATGGACAGTGTGCCTATGCAGCAGCCAAGGAAGGTATCCGAGGCATGACAAGAGTAGCTGCTACAGAGTGGGGACCGGACGGTATTAATGTCAATATTGTATGCCCACTGGCCTGGACAGCACAGCTTGAGAACTTTGAAAATGCCTATCCTGAGGCATTTAAAGCAAATGTCAAGATGCCGCCGATGGGACATTACGGTGATGTAGAGAAAGAAATCGGGCGTGTATGCGTACAGCTTGCATCCCCTGACTTTAAGTTTATGACAGGCGAGACAATCACTCTGGAAGGCGGTCTTGGACAGCGTCCATAATTGTGTTGAGTGATGCGTCTATTTGGCGTGAATTGAAATATGAAACAAAAGATTCAGATGATTTTTGAATATCAGAGAAGATCATCTGGATCTTTTTTGATTTGAAGAGTGGACAAATCGAACAAATGGTCGTATAATAGGTGCATAGAAAAGAGCACTGTAAGATTTTCAGGTGATTGCTGAAGATTCTCAGGTGTGTTCTGAGTTTAAGCGAAGGTAAAGGAATGGGGCAGATGGAGATTTCTGAGAAAGATAAAGATGCAGATCAGACAGCAGAGAAAGAGTTTGAGCGGGAGTGGACCCGTATCCAGTCAGAAGGCATCAAGGACAGCGGCTTGCGGCATGAATATGAGCAGAAGGTCCATGAACTGAAGAATTTAAAGGAGCAGCTATATAGAGCGGGGATGCCGGAAGGTGAGATGGCGAAGCTGCTTCACGGAAGACGGCGTGAGTTGGGGAGAATATACAAGGAAGCGGCCCCGCCGTTATTAAGGGATTATATTTATTATGCCACAGCGAAGAAATATGGGGACCCATTAGGACCGGATTATGAGATGCTTCGGCAGAAGAAGACAGACAGGGAGATTATAGAATCAGCATCCCGCCCCATTGACAATCTGGATAACAGGCTGACAATTGATGGGTTCAGACAGTGGTTTTTGGAAGTTTACAGGAAGCAGCCATAGAGAGAGTTATTGACAGAAAGCAGATATTCGTTGAGCTGGACAATGGATGAAAGGAGCGGCGCATGAAATTTTTTCATATATCGGATTTACATATCGGTTTAAAATTGATGAACAGAGACTTGCGGGAAGAACAGACAGACATTTTGCGGCAGATGACAGAATTGGCCAAGGCAGAGAAGCCGGATGCGGTTGTGATTGCCGGGGATATTTATGACAAGGCAGTTCCGGCTGCGGAAGCTGTGGAAGTATTTGACACTTTTATGACAGAACTTAAGAAGGCGGTTCCGGAGGCAGAGATTATGCTGATCAGCGGCAATCATGACAGTGGCCTGAGGCTGAACTGCTTCAGAGAGATTTTGGATGAGCAGAGGATACATATGATAGGACTTCCTCCGAGAAGAGAAGACGAATATATTGAGAAAGTGACGCTTACAGATGAATTTGGACCGGTTAATTTTTATCTGCTGCCCTTTGTCAAGCCTTCTATGGTGAAGCAGATTGTCGGTGTGGATGAGAATGGCAATAATCTCTCCTATGATGCAGCTTTGCATCAACTTATTGCCAGAGAGAATATCGATATGACGGAGAGAAATGTGTTAGTCAGCCATCAGTTTTATCTGCCTGTAGGAGAAGACGTACAACAGGTTGAGCGAATGGATTCTGAAATCTGTACAGTGGGCAATATTGATGCTGTTGCGGCAGATGTGCTGGAGGCTTTTGATTATGCCGCTTTGGGGCATATTCATAAACCTATGAAGGTAGGAAGTGAATTTTACAGGTACTGCGGCACCCCGTTAGCATGTTCTGTCAGCGAGGCAGGACAGCATAAGGGCATTATTATGGTAGAAATGGGAGCCAAGGATTCGAAAGTTTCAAAGAATTCCAAGGATCAGAAGGTTTCCGAGGCATCAAGGGCCTCTGAAAAGTTAAGAGAATTCAGGAATTTAGCGGTGAAGACAACGGTGCTGCCGCTGAAGCCGCTGCGGGAAGTCCGGATCATTAAAGGCAGTCTTGAAGAAGTGATTGCGCAGGCATGCGAAGATTTTGTGACGGTGATTTTGACAGACAAAGTTGATTTGGACATTATGGATATGCAGGATCGAATCCGCATGGCTTTTCCATATCTGCTTGAGATTCGTCGGGAAGTGATGAGAAAAGCTGATTACAGTGAACAGTTTTCGGCGGAGCGTGAGCAGAATCCTTTCGAATTATGCTGCTCCTTTTTGAAAGATTTGGACGATGACGAAAAGATAATACTTCAGGATGTGATTCATACCGTGCAGGGGGTGAGATAGATGAGACCGATTCAGCTGACGATGCAGGCTTTTGGATCATACGGGAAGAAGACAGTGATTGATTTTACAAAACCGGATCAAAACTTATTCCTGATTACAGGGGATACAGGTGCCGGCAAGACAACGATTTTTGATGCTATTGCCTTTGCTCTCTATGGAGAGGCAAGCTCTGTTGTGAATAAGAAGAATGGGGTTGAACTGCAGAGTCAGTTTGCAGAGGTTTCTGCAGAACCTTTTGTAGAATTGATTTTTTCGGAACAGGAAGGCAGTAAGGAAGTGCACTATACGGTTCGGCGTGTACCAAAGCACATGCGCCCTTTGAAGAGAGGTACCGGTCTGAAAGAAGAGAGCGGCAGCGTGTCACTCATTATGCCGGATGAAACCGAATATCCGTCAAAGGAGACGGATAAGAAGCTGGAAGAAATCGTCGGATTGACGAAGAACCAGTTTATGCAGGTGGCAATGATTGCTCAGGGGGAATTTATGGCTCTCCTGCGTGCAAAATCCGATGACAAGAAAGTGATTTTCAGAAAACTGTTCAATACAGAACTGTATCAGAATATTGTGGATGAATTGGCCAAGCGGCGCAAAGAGAAGCAGGGGAAGATCGGACAGATTAAGACAGCCTGTCAGACGGAAGTGAGCCATATCACTGTGCCTGAGACGGAGATGCCAGAGCGGCCAAAGCCAGATGGCGATGCAGAAACAGAGGGTGATGTCAAAACAGGTGGCGATGCAGAAACAGATAGCGATACAAAAGCAGAGTGTGAGCGCAGCACCAAGAATAATCTGAAGGAACTTAAAGACAGAATTTTAAAATCAGACCGGCTGTCTCTGACAGATATGGAAGCACTGCTTCAGGAACTTCAAAAGGTTTGTGAACAGTTGAAGCAGAAAATGCAGGACTCAGAGGAACGGAGAAATCAATTCAATCAAAATTACCTTGAGAAAAGAGATGCCGTGACAAAGGCAGAACAGTTATTAGAACGGTATAGAGAGCTTGAGGAGGCCAAAAAAGAGCTGGGTGAATGTGAGGAGAAGAAAGCGCTTTTTGAAAAATGGCAGGTCTTGACCAGTCAGATAGAAGCAGCATGGGATGTGCAGGCAATCTGGCAGCGCTATCAGGATGCACATAATCAGCTTGAGAGAACACAGAGAGATTTGAGAGCCGATGAACAGGCACTTCCGGAAGTTTTGGAGGCTTATGAAGAGGCTGCCGGCGTTTTGCAGCAGGCAAAAGCGGTGCAGGAACAGGTGTCTGCGGCTTATTCAAAGGTATCAGAACGTGTAGAAAAGGATTTGGAGTCTTTTAGAAAGATTGCTGAGGCCAGAAAGGCTGTGACAGATGCTCAGCACCTGACAGATACGGTCAGCCGGCAGAAAGAGGAAACAGAGAAAAATCTGTTATTGCTGGAAGAGCAGACAAAACATTGGCAGCAGCAGGCGGAGAAATTGTCAGATACAGACAGGCGTGCAGCTGTTTTGCAGGGAAAACAGCGTGAAATTCAGGCAATGACGGTGGATTTGGGGAATTGGCAGAAGGCCGAACAGACCTGCATCAGACAGCGTCAGGTGGCAGAGAAAGTGCAGCGGGCCTATATTCAGGCAAGAGAAATATATAACAGAGAGAATGAAGCGTATACGCAGGCCAGCAATGCATTCTTTGATGCACAGGCGGGCATTCTTGCTCGGAACTTACAGCCTGGACAGCCTTGTCCCGTTTGTGGTTCAAGGGAGCATCCGTATCCTCATAAGTTGGAAAAAGTATCTCTGACAAAGGAAGAACTGGATGCCATGGCAGAAAGCGTGCGCAAACTTCAGGATCAGCAGTCTGAGAGAGCGAATGAGGCCGGAGCTGCCGCCGCAGCATTGGAGGAGAAAGACAAATATTGCCGGCAAATGAAAGAGCAGCTTTATAAAAAAGCCAAAACATATGAAAGTGAGTCAGATGCAGCAGATGTAGAAGACTGTGATTTTGGAGATGTCAATACTGCCTTTGACAGTGAACGGTTTGCCAAACAATTGAAAAACTGGAAGCAGAAATGGCAGGATATGAATCGCCGGCTTCAAAAAGACTGCGAAGAGGCCGCCCGACTGCAGCAGTTGCTTGCAGGTGCTGTTTCAAAAGAAGCTGAACTTTCAGATAAGAAAATAATGGCAGATCAGCAGTTGACGGAAGCAAAGGAAAAGCTTGCGGCGGCTAAAGCGGCTCTGGAGAATATGGAAACTTCGACTTATTATGAGTCAGAGCTGGCAGCTGAGAAGGCACTGACAGAAGCAGCGGAACGAAAAGAGAAGAGTGACAAAGATTACAAACGATGTGACAAGGCGGCACAGGAAGCTGGGATGCGCAAGGAAAGAACTGAGACCAGAATCAGTCAGTATCGTCAGAGCCTGCCAGCACAGCAGGAGATCTGTGATGAGAGAGAATCAGCTTATGGGCAGAGCCTGGAAAACAGACATCTGACAGAACAGCAGTGGCAGTCACTGACGGAAAGTTACACCAGGGCAGACAGACAGCAGTTTGAAGAAAAAATCAGACAATATCAGGAAAAGCTGAGTGCGGCATGTAAGCAGAAAGCAGTAGCAGAGAAAGCAATCGATGGCCGTATGAAGCCGGATATGGAACAGCTCCTTTTGAAACTGAATGAGGCAGAGGCAGCATGGAAAAAGGAGCAGGAAGTTTATGAGAAATATACAGAAATGTATAAGACAGATGTCAAAGTTTATGAAGCGCTGATGCCAAAGATGGCAGAGCGAAGCAAAATTATGGAAGAACACCGAAGGCTGGATGATTTGTACAATTTGCTGGCCGGCAAAGTGACAGGGGCCAGAATGGATCTTGAGACGTACGTGCAGCGTTACTATCTTGAGCGAATTCTCTATGCAGCCAACAGAAGATTCCTTGAGATGTCTGCGGGGCAGTTTGAACTGCGGATGTGTGATATCACAAGGGCAGGTGAAGGAAGGAACAGAGGACTTGATCTGATGGTTTATTCTAATGTCACCGGCAAAGAGCGGGAAGTTCGCACCCTTTCAGGAGGTGAATCATTTATGGCGGCACTGTCGCTGGCGCTTGGCATGGCAGATCAGATTCAGCAGAGTTCATCAGCCATTCATCTGGATATGATGTTTATTGATGAAGGCTTCGGATCACTGGACAGTCACTCGAGAGACCAGGCAGTCCGAGTACTGCAGCAGATGGCAGGCGGTTCAAAACTGATCGGTATTATTTCACATGTGTCTGAGCTGAAACAGGAGATAGAAGACCAGCTGATTGTCAGCAAAGATGAAGCAGGCAGTTCAGCCAGATGGCAGATCAGCTGACAGGAGGCCAATTGCCTGATAGGTATTGTATAGTGGGAAGAGGAAAATGATGACATGAATTTTGATGAGGCATTACGTGTACTGAAACTGACTGGTAATGAAGATATGACGGCCATCAAGCGGCAATATCGCCGTTTGATGGGACAGTTTCATCCGGATGCTATTGGTTCTGACAGACCGGAACATATTCATCAGGCACAGCGGATTAATGAAGCCTATGGATTTTTGAAAGACTATGATAAGAATGACCGGAAGACAGCCGGCACAAAATCAGCGGATAAATTTAATCGCAGATCCGCAGGCACCGGCCATCAAAGCAGAAAGTCCAGGCAGAAGGAACAACATACGACATGGCAGGGAATGATGAATGCATCGGCTTTCTGTGATCGACATATTTATCAATACTACAATCTGGATGATGAAGAGGCAGAGAAGATGTACTATCAGGCCGCCGTTGGCAAATATATGTGGCAGCCGGAAAATGAAGAGTTTGCTTTGTTTATCATGAGTATCCACCATGCGGTGAAGGCACTTATGGAGGGTGTGGAGAACAGAGCTGAATGCCTGCGGTTGGATCGTGAGGCAGTACGGAGCAAGCAGTTTGAGGTTCGGGCACATTTATTTCATTTGTTGGCGCAGCAGTTTGTGAATCCGATACATGTGCTGAAATGCTTGTCAAAACCGGTGAAATATGACAAAGACGGCAGAGGTATCTGGCATTTTAGGGCCTGGATCGGTACGAGAAGTAGAGACAGCATTTTTCAGCAGATGAGATGTCTGAAGCAGGGAGAACTGCTTTATCCGAAATCATTTGCCGGCAGCAAGATTCTGGTGCGGAACAAAGAGGGACAGGAACTTGGGCATCTTTCATTTGAGGATGACTGGATTTATCTGTGCGTGATTCCGTTGCTGAAACAGAAAAAAGCACAGGTGCGAATGGTGACAGCCGGTGTGGAGGTGAGAAAGGGGACCAGACCTTATGCTGTGAAGGCAGATATTGATTTTTATCTCCGGGTTGAAAAAGATGCCGTAGAATACAGTCCTCCCGCAGATTTGAACTTGAAAATTGCAGATTTGCTGTTAAAATATGAATTATACTGCAGTGCTTTGGTGTAGTCTGAAGTACCTGATGCTGGAAAATATAATGAAAAATGAAAGCAGAAGATATATAATGAAATCAGACAGAATGCACAGGAATGAAGAATAACGGATACAGAAAGGAAAAAGGATGGAATTACGTGTTTTAAAATATTTTCTCATGGTGGCCAGGGAGGAAAATATCACGAAAGCGGCAAAGGCATTGCATATGACTCAGCCCACCCTTTCCAGACAATTGATGCAGCTTGAAGAAGAGCTGGGGGTGAAATTATTTCAGCGCAGCAGACATCAGATTATTCTGACGAAGGAAGGCTTTCTTCTCAAACGGCGTGCACAGGAAATTCTGGCATTGACAGAGAAGACCAGAGAAGAAATTATTCAGCAGGAAGAATTGAGTGGGGAGATTGTCATTGGCTGCGGCGAAACACGCAATATGTCCTATCTGTCGGAGAAAATCCGGGGATTCAGAGAAGCGCATCCCCTTGTCTGCTTTCAGATTTACAGTGCCAATGCAGATGATGTCAAGGAACGCCTTGAGAAGGGCATTGCAGATATGGGACTGTTGATGGAGCCGGTAGATATCGGCAAATACGACTTTATCAGGATGCCGGAGAAAGAACGATGGGCCGTTCTGATGGAAGAAGACAATGAACTGGCGAACCGTGAGTTCATCAGAAAAGAGGATTTGACACAGATGCCCCTGCTGATGCCCTGGAGGGAAAGTGTCCGTCATGAATTGGCCGGATGGTTTGGGGAAGACTATGATCAATTGGATATCGTATGCCGATATAACATGATTTTGAATGCGGCCAATATGGTCCGGCACCATGTGGGTTCGGCATTGACCTTTGATTTTGATGTTCATTTTGACGGTCTTAGGTTTGTACCTCTGGCGCCATCTTTGGAAACCGGGGCAGTGTTAGTGTGGAAGAAGAATCAGATGTCATCCGGTGTCGTTAATCGTTTTATTGATTTTGTGAGAAATGCCTGAGATGTATCAAAATGCCAAAAAATTAAGTATTGGACGCAAAATTGAATAAGAGATAAAATAGCAAATGTGAGAGCATTTGCTATTTTACATTAAGGATAAGGCAGATACATTGAGGATGAGGCAGATGCGCAGACACCAAAACGCAGCAATGTTCAAAAGGAGGAGCAAGCAGGATGACAAAGGAAGAAATCTGTCAATGCTGTCAGATACCAATGGAAGTGCTGTCAGCTTATGAACATTGGAATCTGGATGGCCGGGAGGAAGAAGCCGAGGGTCGGCAGTACAGTGACAAAGATATCCAGAAACTCAGTATGATGATGACACTTTCGGAAACAGGACTGACAGAGAACAGGATTGAATGTTATATGCGGCTGGCAGAAAAAGAAGGCACAGAGAGTCGGCGGATGGAATTGCTGAATAAGCAAAGAGAACAGATTCTCACACAGATTCATGTCTTAGAACGACAAATAGAAAAATTGGATTACCTTCGGTATCAAATACGCAGTTAGAGGATGAATTATTGAAGTCTAATTATCATAAAATCATAAATAGGAGGAATTAAAATGGTTAAACAGACAGCAGGAAGAGATGCACTGGGTGAATTCGCACCTAAGTTTGCAGAATTAAATGATGATGTTTTATTTGGTGAAGTATGGTCAAGAGAAGATAAGCTTTCTCTGAAGATGCGTTCCGTGGTGACAATTACTGCGCTGATCAGCAAAGGCATTGTGGACAGTTCTCTTAAGTACCATCTGACAACAGCCCGCAAAAACGGAGTAACAAGAACAGAGATGGCTGAAATACTGACACATGTGGCTTTTTATGCAGGATGGCCAAATGCTTGGGCGGCATTTAACATGGCAAAGGAAGTGTATGCCGATGATAACTGCGAAGAAGTACATGGCGGTTTCTTTGGTATGGGAGAACCAAACACAGCCTATGCACAATATTTTACTGGCAACAGTTATCTGAAACCACTGACAGATCCTGCCAAAACAGTATTTATCGCCAATGTTATTTTTGAACCGGGATGCCGCAACAACTGGCATATCCATCATGCATCCAAAGGCGGCGGTCAGCTCCTGATCTGCGTAGAAGGCGAAGGATGGTATCAGGAAGAAGGAAAGCCGGCCAAGAGCCTGCATCCTGGGGATATTGTAACGATCCCGCCGGAAGTGAAGCACTGGCATGGTGCCAAGAAAGACAGCTGGTTCAGTCATCTGGCTGTTGAATGCCCGGGTGAAAATACATCCAATGAGTGGTGTGAGCCGGTAACAGCAGAGCAGTACGACAATTTATAAGCGGTTCAATCAAGCGGACGACATAAAAGACAGTATCGGTTCCCTCAAAATGAGGAATGGCATTGTCATATTTTATGTTTGTCCGCTTTTTTGCAACCCAATTTTGCAGCCTTATTTTGAAAAACGGAACAAGAAATTACAGAGCCAGTATGGTAAAGCCTACTTTTTTGCGTTATAATAGAAAAGAAATGCGTCTGAACAGTAGATCAGACATTAAGCACAGACAAATTTCTCAATAGGAATTTAGATAGGATACAGGGAGAAAGAGTATGGATGCATGTAATAAAATGACAAAAGAACAGGCATTAAAGGAAATGGAGCTTTTTAAGGCAGTATTTGACGGGGTCCGTCTGATTGATGAACGTGCCCTGAAAATGATTCAGAAGGGACTTGGTGCATATTCCAAGCCGGAAGTAGGCAAAAGCTTTGATTTCTGGGAGAAGGAGCATCCATGCGAGAATGAGAGCTGTGTCGTGCTGCAGGCGTTTAATGACAAGAGCGTCCACACGAAGCTGGAATATATTGAATCCGTGCTTTATGAAGTGACAGCCAGATATATGGAGATTGATGATGAACCTTATGTGATGGAACTTGTCAAGCGGATGGATGAGAATTATATGACAGATGAAAGTCAGAAGGAAAAGCTGATGCGTCATTTCAGCGGATATCATGACCAGCTCTACAAGGATGCGCTGACAGGTGCGTATAACAGACGCTACTTTGAAGAGAAAATTCGTAAGTCTACGACACCGGCCGGTATTGCCATGATTGATCTGGATGATTTCAAATTATACAATGATTCCTTTGGACATGATACCGGGGATGTGGTGTTGATCACATTTGTGAATATTATCAAGAGCTGTACAAGAAAGACAGATTTGCTCATTCGATACGGCGGTGATGAATTTCTCTTACTGATGCCGGGCATTAAAGAAGATAATTTCAAGAATAAACTGATGCAGATTCAGGAGGAGATCAGGAAAGCGGACGTTCCGGGATATGGCGGCCTGCGTTTGTCGGCTAGCATCGGCGGTGTGATGTCCAATGGCGGCGTGATTGAGGATGCCATCGGAAGAGCTGATAAACTGATGTATCAGGCCAAGAACCGCAAGAATATGGTCGTCACTGAGGATAATCTGGTGGCCGATGACATTAAGAAGGGAATGCTTCATGATCGCGAGAAGATCAGACAGCTGATTCTGATCGTGGATGATTCGGAGTTAAACAGAGCCCTTCTTTCCGAGATGCTTAAGGAGGATTTCAGAATCCTTGAGGCGGCGAATGACAAGGAGTGCCTGGAGGCATTGGAACAGTACGGGACAGGTATTTCTCTTGTACTGCTGGATATCAATATGCCGGTGCTCAATGGTTTTGAAGTGCTGGTACAGATGAACAGAAATCATCTCATCGAAGATATTCCGGTTATCATGATTTCCAGTGATGACACGGAATCAAATATCAAGCGAGCATATGATATGGGTGTATCAGATTATATTCGAAGACCATTTGATGCACAGGTCGTATTCCGCCGTGTTTTCAATACAATCAAACTTTATGCAAAGCAGAGAAGACTGATCACCCTTGTGACAGATCAGATCGATGAGAAAGAAAAGAACAATCAGATGATGATCCGGATCCTCAGCCAGATTGTTGAATTCCGTAATGGTGAAAGCGGTCTCCATGTGCAGCATATCAATATACTGACAGGCCTGCTGCTGGAGCGGCTTGTTCAGAAAACGGACCGCTACAGTCTGGCATGGTCAGAACAGTATGTGATCACATTGGCATCGGCCCTGCATGACATCGGCAAGATCGGTATTGATGATAAGATATTGAATAAACCAGGCAAACTGACCAAAGAAGAATTCGAGATCATGAAGACCCATACACTGATCGGAGCCTCTATGCTTGAGAATCTTGGTCTGTATCAGGATGAGCCTCTGATCAAGACCGCTTATCAGATCTGCAGATGGCATCATGAGCGTTACGACGGCAACGGTTATCCGGATGGCTTAAAGGGTGAAGAGATACCGATCGCAGCGCAGGTTGTTTCTGTCGCAGATGTGTACGATGCGCTTGTCAGCGAGCGTGTATACAAGAAAGCCATACCGCACGAGAAGGCAATCCAGATGATTTTAAATGGCGAGTGCGGCGTGTTTAATCCGATTCTGCTTGAATGTATGGTGGATATCAAGGACAAGATCCGTGAAGAGATGGAGAAAGAATAAAGCTTTTGAATAACAAAGAAAAGACTTATATTTTACAGGAGGACTGATGCTGCGATGAATATTCTGCTGATAGGGGGAGCGGGCAGCCTGATCAATCATTTGATCCTGAAATTGAGAAAAGAAGGCAACAGAGTTTTTTTGCTGACAGGAAGCAAGTACAAAAAGAATAAATACGAGAAAGTGTTTGAACGGTATGATTTTCCCTATGATGGAGATTACCTTCAGGAGATATTTGACAGTGTCAGCCCGGATGTGACAATTTTTATGGGGGCTTTTGACAGCAATTACCGTTGGAATGAAGAAGATAGAGAAGCGGTCCGGTTTACCTCTAATCTGATGAACATGATGGTAGCCTGTTCAGAGATCAAAAAGGGCAGGGTGATCTTCCTTTCATCGGATGACGTTTTCGAAGGGGACTATAAAGAAAATATCAGCGAGGATGAACCAACTTCAGCAAAGACTTTTAGGGGAACAACATTGGCACAGGCGGAACAGATCTGTGCCAATTTCAGGAAAAACTGGGGAATGGATGTGATGGTTCTCCGTCTGGCACATCTGTATTATATTCCAAAAAAACTGGAAGAGGCTGATAATCAGCCGGCTCAGATGTGCATTGAAGCGATGCGGGACGGCAGTATCAGAGCGGATGAAGGTCATGCCTATTCGCTTTTGTATGAGAATGATGCGGTGGAATACATTTATCGTGCGATTGACCAATCAGAACATCAATATGATATTTATCACCTGGCCTCTGCCAATGCTGTCAGTGAAGTCCAGCTGGCCGGGCTGATCAGGCAGAATATGAATCAGAATACAGGTGTCTCTGTTTTTTCAGGTGTTGGCGGACAGCATGTGCTGGACGGCAGTCGCTTTGCAGCGGAATATGGCGTCCAGGAATTCTGCAGTCTTGACAAATACATCAGACGGCTGGCTGTTTATATGCAGAAACATCGTGCTGTTTTTCTTGAGAATAAAAAAGAGAAGATTCCTTTTTGGGAACGCATCCTCAAAAGATGGGGATGGGCGGTCCGGGCTTTGCTGCCTTTTATCGAGAATCTGATTTGTTTTATTCCGTTTTTTATGCTTAATAACAGGACGGCAGACAGTCAGTACTTTGCAAACCTGGATTTTTATCTTTTATATGTACTGCTTTTTGCGGTTATTTACGGACAGCAGCAGGCGTCATTTTCTGCGGTCTGCGCAGTGGCAGGGTATATCTTCAGGCAGATGTATCACCGTTCGGGCTTTGAGGTCGTATTGGATTATAATACTTATGTATGGATTGCCCAGCTGTTTATTGTGGGGCTGATTGTCGGATATATGCGGGATCAGATTCGGGCTATGAAGATGGAGAGCAAAGAGATGGAAGAATATCTCTCCGGTCAGATTCAGGATATCAAGGATATTAATGAAACGAATGTGCGTGTCAAAGAAGTGATGGAACAGCAGCTTATTGATCAGAAGGACAGCATTGGCAAGATTTACAGTATTACATCTGAACTGGATCAGACAATGCCGGATGAGGTCTTATTTGATGCGGTGCAGATGATGAAGCAGCTGATGGGAACAGAAGATGTGGCCATTTATAATGTGGTCAATGGTGATTATGCCAGAATGTTTTCAGCCAGTTCGCAGAAAGCCAGAGAGCTTGGCAATTCTATTCGTTACAGAGAAATGTCAGTCATGTATGATGCGCTGAAAGAACATAACGTTTATATTAATAAATCACTGGATCCTCAGTATCCGCTTATGGCAAATGCCATCTTCGAAAATGATGAGATTCAGATGATTGTGATGCTTTGGGGACTCAGCTGGGAACGAATGACATTGGGACAGGCCAATATGCTGGTTGTCGTCAGTGACCTGATTCAGAACGCTGTTTTGAGAGCAAGAAGATATCTGCAGGCCCTGGAAGAAAAACGATATATAGAAGGGTCACACATTCTGGACCAGAATGCCTTTGCTTCTCTTGTCAATGCATACCGCTATGCAAAGGAAAGAAATCTTGTTGAATGCGTACTGCTCCGTCTGAAGTTGCCGGAAGACACCTACAAGGTTGAAGGAGAGAAAATTATTCGTCTTGTGCGAAATTCAGATTATCTTGGCATCCTGGAAGGCAGTCTGTATATCCTTTTAACCAATACAGATTGTGCAGCAGCTGATTTTGTCAAGAAAAGGCTGCAGGAGCATAAGGTACAGAGTGAGATTATGGAGTATATGCCGGTATGAGTCGGGAATGGTTGCTTTTATTCATTTTATTGATACTTAATTTGATTATCGTCGTTGTATATCTTGTCTGGAACCTTTTCATCTGGCACAAGGAGAATAAACCTGCTGTTATCATGAAGGCTGTGGTTATGCTGCTGTGTCCGGTGATAGGAACCCTTTTTCTGCTGCTGGGATTCTTAATGTACAAACTTTTTATGGGACAGGCAATGGATCTTGAGGATGTCATCTTCAACAAAGAAAAAGTTGAAACATTTATGCATCCGGATGAGGATATGGAGAGAAATATGGTCTCCATTGAAGAGGCTCTGGCGGTCACGGACAAAGGCAATCTCAGAACATTGATGATGAATGTGATACGAGGCGATTACAGACAGTCATTATCAGGGCTTTTGATGGCTTTAAACAGTGACGATTCAGAGACTGCCCATTATGCGGCGTCTGTTCTTCAGGAGGTTTTAAACGGCTTCAGGGTGAATGTTCAGCAAATGTTCAAGGCGGCGGTTTCGGATGATGAAGGCAGGCGGCAGAGATGCGTAGACCTGATTGAGTATATGAATCCGATCCTTGAGCAGCATGTTCTGACAAAAATAGAGCAGAGATCGATGACTGAACGTATGGATGAAACAGGTGATATGCTGTATGCTTCTGATCAGTATGGAATAGGAAGCCACTTATACGAGATACTTGCTATGAGAAATCTTGAAGCAGGTCAGACAATCAACTGTCAGAAGTGGTGTGACAGGGTATCAGCGGCATATCCGGATACATTGGTGAGCTACAAATGCCGCTTGAAATTATACTTTGAGACAAAAAACAGGGAGGCCTTTTTTGAGGTATTGAATGATTTGAAGAAATCTGAGATTATGATAGACAGTGAAACACTTGAGATGATTCGAATTTTTATGTAGATAAGAGGTCAGTCAATATGCCTATAAAAATTTTTGTGATTTTACAATTTATATATATGGCAGCGGCTTATACCGGAATGACAGTTTTGCTTCCGGCACTTGTTTTTCGAAAAATATTGAGAAAAAGAAGAATATGTGAGCAATTTCTTATATGTTTTACAATAGGAAATTTCTACATTATCAACATTGTATTTGTGCTGCAGCTGCTTCATATTTCGGGGCAAGGGACATTGATCGCGGCAACACTGCTGCCGGCTGTTTTTATATGGGCTCGGGTTGAACACAGATCGTTGTCAGCAGAAGGTAAAGAGCTGTTCAAAAATCTTAAAAGAGTGATGCGCGGACGCCTCGGAATACATAGTGCGCTGCGCAGGATTTTTGATCATATTTGGAGGTGCATAAAAGATTTTGTTCATTGTATTGGAAAGATTATTTTAACAAAGCCGATACAGTGCATTTTTTTGTGCGCAGTTATTGGCGCACTTTACTGGGTATATGGGCGGCAGCTTTTGATTGCCTATGGGTACAGGGCCTCTGATATACCGGTTCATCTTCGATGGGTGAACGGCATGAGCCGCGGCAATATATTCTGCGATGGCGTATATCCTTTTGGCTTTCACTGTATGGTTTATTATCTTCATACAGTTTTTAAGATGGATACCTATGTGATTTTGTGCCAGTTCTTTTTTGTACAGGTTGTTATGGCACATCTGATAATGCTGGCTTTTTTGAAGCTTTGCTGTCATACGCGATTTGTGCCGTATATGGGTGTGCTTGTGTACACACTGGGACATTTTTGGGCATGGCATACCTATTCAAGATATTTCTCGTCACTGCCTCAGGAATTTGGTATGATTTTTGTAGTGCCTTCATTGTATTTTCTTCTGGCATTTTTTAAAACCGCCAAAGAAGATCTGGCGAAAAAAGAAACAAAAATCTTTCTTGCCTGCTTCGCAATGGCCTTTTCTCTGACGTTGGCTATTCATTTTTATGGAACAATGATAGCCGGTCTTGGATGCATAGGAATTGCGGTTGGATATTGCTTTCGTTTCCTCCGAAAAGATTACTTCAAGCGAATCATGCTGACGGGAATCTTGAGTGTTCTGATAGCGGCACTTCCGATGGTTATTGCATTTATCGGCGGTACCCCATTGCAGGGATCTCTTGGATGGGGGATGAGCGTTATTAACGGAACAAGCAATAAAACGGTTTCAGAGACAGAGGCTGAGACGACAACTCAGAGTGTACCGGAAAGCACAGGGGAAGCAGCTTCGGCCTCAAACGGTGAGACGTCTGAGCAGACAGCCGAAACGACAGTGGAGACACCGACGGCAGCTGCACAGACATCGGCAGCTGAACAGATATCTGATGCAGAATCAGAAATACAGGAAGTGAAGGAACCTTCCCTTGGAGAAAAAATAAAAAATTTTCCGCAGACAGCTGAAAAACGTATTGGAGAATTCATTATTAATCAGGATATTCCAAAGGCCAGTCGATATATTCTGATAGGGATTGTGGCAATTATCCTTCTGGGTGTGATCTTTTGTGTAATGCGCAGAATGAATGACGGCGGAATGTTGATATCAGCAGGTATGATCATGCTGATGATAACCATACTTTTATGCGCCGGGGTACTTGGGCTGCCTCCTTTGATGGATGCTTCGCGATGCAGTATTTATTATGCTTATTTACTGCCGATGATTCCGGTACTGTTGATTGACGGTGTTCTGACACTGATTGAGATAAGCTCCTGGCTTACAGTATTTAGTCAGGTCATGTCACTGGCGGTGTCATTGGCTGTTGTTTTTGGTTTATTTCATTATGATTTAATCAAAGAACCGAAATATGAATCGGATTTTGTGACAAACGGTGCCTTTACGTGTCTGACCAATATTATTCATGACAATGAAGATAAGACATGGACGATTGTATCAGCTAATGATGAAACCCAGATGGGACTGGATCATGGATGGCATTACGAGACCATCAGCTTTATGCGGCAGATGGAATATCTGACAAGGGGAAGTACAATTTATATCCCGACCAAAACGGTCTATTTCTTCATAGAAAAACGGCCGTTGAATTATACGGTTCCGTATGCCGGCAGCGGTCAGAACATATCGCAAAAGGGGGCAGAGAATCCGCTTCCGAATGTGGGCGGCATCAGTATGTATCAGGGAGAAAACAGATGGATATTGATGTCCAGAATGTATTATTGGGCACAGGCTTTTAAGGCCAAGTATCCGAATGAGATGGAAATTTATTATGAAGATGATCAATTTATATGCTACAAAATAGAACAGAATATGTATCATCTGTATGATTTTGCCATTGATTATGGTTATAACCAGGTGATGGATCAGGAAATGGAGAAATAGCCAATGGTTTCCAAAAGAAATTTTTTTAATATTATGATCATGATGGCAACGCTGTTATTTCTATTTCAGTTTTCGATGGTCATCAGAGCGCAGAGCAGCAGCTATGATCACAACAATGCAGTATCTGAAAATCCTCAAAGCGGGAAGGATGCATGGCAGCAGGAATCCCTTCAATTGTCATCTTTGACGGAGAATGATGAATATATTTTATTTGTCGGAGATATTTCAGGCAATATGGGACAGGCTGTCAGCAGCTGGTGCACATATCGGAAGAAAACTGTCATCAATGTTGGATCCATGACTGAATTGACAGACAAAGTAAAGGCTTTGCCGGAGATGATTGTACTGGAGTCAGAGTCTTATGCTTTGGAGGGAGCATCACTGCTGAAGCTGGAAAAGCTGGAAAAGGAAGGTGTCATTATTGTATTTGGCTGCCTTGAAAATGTAGAAACGATCCAAAGCAGTCAGGAATTGATGGATTTCCTGGGTATTCGAAAAGTACTGTCGAATGAAAAAAAACTGACAGGCGTGAAGCTGTTTGAGGGATTTTTACTTGGCGGAGAATCATGGTATCAGACATCCAAAGAAGATAAATATGCCAAAGAGAAACAGGATCTGGATCTGACAGTGCCGTGGTATCAAATCGGCAGCGGCACAAAGGCGTATATGGTTGGACTGATTAAGGAGAAAACCGGCGAACAGGAAGCAATTCGAAATGAAGATGTCCCTTCTCTGATTTGGAGAAATGGCATTGACAATGGCAGTGTATTTGCGGTGTGCGGTGATTATATGAAAGATAGTACAGCCATCGGCATACTTGATGGTATGATGGCAGAGGCAAGGTCTTACTATATTTATCCTGTTGTGAATGCGCAGAATTTGTCCGTTATTAATTTCCCGGAATTGTCGGATGTGAATGATGAGACCATGCGGGAACTGTACAGCCGTTCTTCGGCGGGTGTACAGAGAGACATTTTATGGCCGGCTTTGATATCTGCTGCTGAGCTGAGTAATTTGCATATTACGGCATTCCTTCATATGGAAGCGGGCAGTCAGGCTTTAGATACAGATACATTGATTTTTTATCTCAAGCAGCTAAAGGAGCAGAGCGGAGAGGCCGGAATATTTTTGGATCGTACGGATGAAACATCACTGCAGAATTATCTGACTGCATCCGGAAGTCAGTACCAGTATGGTGCTTTTTATACGGAGGATTCAGATCTGACTTCGATGGAAGAACAGAAAGGACAGTCTTTATTAAAGAATATAAGGACACTCATTTGCCCTGAATCTGAAAAGCATCCGGTGCTGTCCTATTATAATGATGATGTGACCCTGCAGGAAACAACCAGTGACGGTGTGCATTATACCTTCAGTGATGATATCAGGATGCGAAGCATACAGAGTGCTTTGGGGTATACAAGTATTGTACTGAATCTTCAGGATGTCTTCTGGCCGGATGATAATTCAGATGGATGGGAAGTACTGCAGGAACGTTTTACAAGCAATCTGCTGACGTATTGGAAGAACTTTTCATGTTTTGACAGCACAACGCTGTCGGAGAGTGATCAGAGAGTACGAAAGTTTCTGAATATGGACTATGATGAAACACAGATCAGCAATGAAATTATCTTAAAGACCACGCAAAAAGACAGTTGGTTTATTCTGCGTACGCATGATGATCAGATTCAGAAAATCACAGGCGGTACATGGTCGGAGATTGAAAAAAATGCCTATCTGATACATTGTGAAGACGAAACAGTGATGATTGAGCTAAAGGGCGGAGAGACGAAATATCAATCCGATGATAAGATGATCAAAGAGAAGAGGTGAGAGGAATGAAGGTCTGTATTGTGGCAGAAGGGTGTTACCCCTATATGGTTGGCGGTGTGTCGGGCTGGATTAACAGTATGATACAATCCTTCCCGAATATCGAATTTATAGTGCTGGCGATTGTCGCTGACCGCTCTATGAGAGGTAAATTTGTATATGACCTGCCTGAAAATCTGACGGAGGTTTATGAAGTATATCTGGAAGATTATGAATGGAAACTTCAGATCAGAAAGCATGAAGTGCATCTGAATCATGAAGAATACCGTCAGGTGAGAAATATGATTTTGAATCAGGATACGGACTGGAATGTCATCTTTGATCTTTTCCATGACAAGATTCATTCTGTGAATGATTTCCTGATGGGGAAAGATTTCTTCCATATTGTCAGGGAATGTTATGAGTTAAAGTATGCGAATATTATTTTCTCTGATTTTCTCTGGACAATGCGGTCTATTTATCTGCCGCTGATGCTGGTACTGAAGACAGAAGTGCCGGAAGCGGATCTGTACCACTGTGTGGCAACAGGGTATGCAGGGGTTTTGGGCAGTATGGCAAAACATTTTCATGGCAGTTCGCTGCTGATTTCTGAACATGGCATTTATACCCGTGAGCGGGAAGAGGAATTGATTAAAGCTGAATGGGTCAAAGGCATTTATAAAAATATATGGATTGAACAGTTCAAAAAGATGTCGCTGCTTGCTTATCGCCAAGCGGACACGGTAACCTCTTTGTATGAGCATGCCAGAAAACTTCAGATTGAACTGGGATGTCCGCCTGAAAAAATACAGGTAACACCCAATGGCATCAACACAGCCAGACTGGCAGATATTCCGCAGAAATCAGGAGAAGAATGTCAGTGGATCAATGCCGGTGCAGTTCTTCGTGTTACGCCGATTAAGGATGTCAAAACGATGATCCAGGCTTTTGCATTTGCAAAGAAGCAGGTACCGCAGCTGAAATTATGGATTATGGGACCGACAGATGAGGACAAGGCATATGCAGATGAGTGTTTTGAGCTTGTAAAGACACTGGAACTGGATGATGTCATTTTCACGGGAAGAATAGATGTCAAAGACTATCTGGGAAAAATGGATTTTACATTACTGACGAGTATCAGTGAAGGACAGCCATTGACAATTCTTGAAAGCTTTGCGGCGCACAGACCTGTCATTGCGACAGATGTGGGAAATTGCCGTGAGCTGCTTTATGGCAATCAGGACGGCTTTGGTCCGGCGGGGATTTTGACACATATTATGAATCTGGAGGAAATTGCCGGTGCAATGATAGAATTGGCAGTCAATGAGCAGAAGAGAATAAAAATGGGTGAAGCCGGTTATCAGAGAGTTATGGCTTTTTATAAAATCGAACAGATGAAAGAAGTTTATAAGAACATCTATCAGAAATTTGCAAATCAGCATCAGAAACCGTGGACAGATGAGCCCTTTAAAATTCAGAACGGGGAGATGAAGTAGAATGGCTGGAATTGGCGTAAAATTAAATAAAATTTACGATAAAAATACATTGACAACAGACATTATCGGTGTAGGTTATAGTACCGTTGTAACCATTGCACCGATGCTGGTGGTCATCGGTGCCATTATGATTATGGAATATTTTCTGGGATTTTCTACTGTGAAATATGCAGAGAGAGAGCTTTTTTCAAGCACTATCCTTTATATTTTTATCTTTTCCCTTCTGACAGCGGCTCCCTTTAATTCGGTGCTGTCGCGTTACATGTCTGATGTTATTTACAACGAGACTTACGAGGATATTTTGCCGTGCTATTATCTGGGACTTCTTATGAATGTCATTCTCAGCGGGATTGTGGGAATTCCCTTTTGCATTCATGAGCATTTTGTCGGCGGCGTCGATGTGATTTATGTATTTACAGGGTACTGCGGCTATATGGCACTTGTGTTTGTCTTTTATTCCATGCTTTACCTGTCCATATGTAAAGATTATAAAAAGATTTCTTTCTTCTTTATGATTGGGATGATTGTGACAGTGCTGTCGGCCTTCCTTTTTGTCAGGATTGTCAAATGGCCGATCACTTACAGTATGCTGCTGTCAGTGGATATCGGTTTCTGGGTCATCGCAGCATTGGAGTTTTCCGTTGTAAGAAGTTATTTCAGAATCAACAGCGGGAAGTATAAGGAGGTATTGGCGTACTTCAGAAAATATTGGCAGCTTGTACTGACAAATTTTTTGTATATTCTTGGGTTGTATGTGCATAATTTTGTATTCTGGACAACGGATCTGAGAATGGTAGTCGTTAAAAGCTTTGTCAGCGTAACTACCTATGATATGGCAACGTGTCTGGCAATGTTTACCAATATCTCTGCCAGTGTTATTTTTATCAGCCGTGTGGAAATGCATTTCCACGAACGATACAAAGTCTATTCGGAGGCAGTTACCGGCGGCCGAGGTGAAGATATTCGTGTAGCCAAGAAACGAATGTTCAGATTATTATCTGAAGAACTGGTCAGTCTTGCCAGGGTACAGTTTATTATCTCGCTTGTCATTTTCCTGCTGGCGATGATCTTGCTGCCTAAATTCGGTTTTGGCGGATTGACACTTCGAATTTATCCATGTCTTGCTGCCGGCTATTTTATATTGTTTTTGATGTATGCGGAAATTATCTTTTTGTATTATTTCAATGATCTGACAGGGGCTGTTCTGACAGGAACAGTGTTTTGTCTATCAGTTTTAATCGGAAGTATCATCTCCACACATTTTCAGGATATCTGGTATGGTGCCGGATTGACGGCGGGCAGTTTGATTGGATGGACCACAGCCTATTTCAGGCTGCGCTGGCTGGAAAGAAATCTGGATGAACATATTTTCTGCAGAGGTGTGCTGATGAAACGCAGGCATACATTGGAACCTTCTTCGAAGGTCTACAGCAGATATACAATGCAGAAGGGAGGAAATGAACAATGACAATGGCAGTTGCATTGAGAATCGTACTGATTCTTTTGGGGGTATATCTTCTTGTGATGACATTGTTGTCGCTGGCAAGAAGAAAGATGTCCGAACAATTTTGTCTTGTATGGGCATTGATGTCGGCACTGATGGTTTTGATTGGTATTTTGCTGAAACCGGCATATATCGAATGCTTTATCAGTGTCAGAGGTTTTGTTCTGATTATGCTGGCACTCTTTGGCATTTTGTGGGGACTGTGGTTTATCAGTACACAGGTATCTATTCTCGTCCGCAAGAATCAGGAGCTGGCAATCCAGATTTCACTTTTGAATCAGGATATAGAGCGTTTGTCGGCAGAAATCGAGGATTGCAAAAAAAACTTGCAATCATAGATACAGAGGAATAAAATAAAAGCAAATAACAGGGAAACCTGTAAATTTTGAGGGATGCTTATGAAGAAAGTATTGTTTGTCATCAATACGCTTGGCTGCGCAGGTGCTGAGAAGGCACTTCTGGAACTGCTGAAACATTTTACGCCGGATACGTATGAAGTATCTTTGTACGTACTGCTTGAGCAGGGAGAACTGATTCATGAGATACCTGAGTATGTCAGGGTTTTAAATAAAGATTATTCGGATACTTCTGTTTTGTCTGAGGAAGGAAAAAAGATTCTCAGACAGCGTGTTTTCAAAAGGCTGTTCAAAAAAGCGGCACTGTTGAAGAATCTTCCTGGAATAGTGCGGACAGCAGCCGGCGGCCTGAAAGGACAGAAACCGGGAATGGATAAGCTTTTGTGGCGGGTGATGTCAGACAGTGCCTGGTATCCGAAGGAACATTATGATCTGGCAGTTGCATATCTTGAAGGCGGTGCGACTTATTATGTACATGATCATGTTCAGGCAGACAGGAAGGTGACCTTTTTGCATGTGGATTACATACAAGCCGGTTATACCAGGCAATTGGACAGAAATTGCTACGTTGACTTTGATAAGATATTTACTGTTTCTTCAGAAGTCAGTCAGAGTTTCTTGTCAGTTTATCCGGAATGCAGAGAGAAAACGGCCGTGTTTCATAACCTGGTTGATCAGGAAGAAATTAAGAGAAAGGCCATGCTTCCCGGAGGTTTCACAGATCAATATGATGGCCTGAGAATTTTGACTGTAGGCCGGCTGACACCGCAGAAGGCTTACGAGACGGCCATAGATGCCATGCGCATCGTGAAGAATGCCGGCATCAGAGCCAGATGGTATGTGCTGGGCGAAGGCGAATTGAGGAACAGTCTGCAGTCACAGATTGATGATCTGGGGCTTCATGATGATTTTATTCTGTTGGGGACTTCAGCTAATCCTTATCCTTATTACAGACAATGCGATCTCTATGTCCATGCAACCAGGTTTGAAGGCAAGAGTATTGCAATTCAGGAAGCACAGACCCTTGGATGTGCCATTCTTGTCTCTGACTGCAGCGGCAACCGGGAACAGGTGACAGATGGTGTAGACGGCAGCATGTGTGCATTATCGGCAGAGGCAATCGGCCATGCAGTCATTGACCTTCTGCAGGATAATGAAAAGCGGTATCGTTATGGTGAACGTGCGGCGGCCAGACAAATTGACAATACAGTAGATATTGCAAAGGTCTTTGAATTATGATCCAAAAAAGGGATGATATGAGATGAAAGTCAAGAAAGAAGTATTGATTATTATACCGGCTTATAATGAAGAGAAAACAATACCCCAGCTGCTTGAACAGCTGGAGCAGGCGGGAATTACAGAGTATGCAGATGTACTGGTGATGAATGATGCTTCGGCGGATGCCACCAGCTGGGTGACGAAACAGCGGAAGTATACGGTGATCAGCCATGTGTTTAATCTCGGATACGGCAGCGGACTGCAGCTGGGCTACAAGTATGCCATTCGAAGGGGATATCAGTATGTCATTCAGATGGATGCGGATGGTCAGCATGATGTCTGCAATATCCCTGTTCTGTACCGGGCATTGAAGACACCGGACAAAGATGGGAAGCTGCCGGATATTGTATTGGGAGCCAGATTTATGAAGGGCAGTCCGGAATTTAAAGTATCATTGGCGAAGAAAATCGCTTTTGTGCATTTCAGAAATATGATCAGAATCGGAACAGGTGTGTATATCAATGATCCGACGACAGGTCTTCAGGGCCTGAATTGGCGTACCGTTTTGTTCTATTCTAAGTTTGAGCATTTTGACGATAAATATCCTGATGCCAATATGATCATGCAGATGCTGCTGCTTGGTTTTAAAATCGAAGAGATACCGGCTGTTATGCATCAGAGAACAGAAGGAGTCAGTATGCATTCAGGACTGAAGCCTTTTATTTATATGTTTCGAATGACATTCTCCATTATTGCTGTGTGGATTCGTGAGAAAATACTGAAAATAGATGTTGGTGATATTGATGAACTCCAGGTTTATCCAAAATAAAGAAGCGGATAGATGGTGTTTCATGCCGGCTGGGACAAACAAAGTCAGATACAGCAGGCCAAATCCAATGCGGGGATGGTACAGCATTTATACATTTCAGGCAGAGCAGGCACCGGATTTTGAAGAATTAAAATGGTGTCTGCAGAAAAATGAGAGTATGGCTCTTATTATTTTTGATATCGGTTATTTCAGGTATGATGAAATAAGTGAAGCATCCCTTTCTTATTTATCACAAATTCTGGAATTTTTTTATGTACACGAACGGGATGTGATCTTTAGACCGGTCTATGACAGAATCGGGCAGGGACTGGCCCATGAGCCGGAATCATTTCAGTTGGTGATGCAGCATTTGCGTCAGATTGGAGCCAGACTGAAGGATAATCCGTACAGCGTTGTTGTTTTCCAGGGACTGTTGATCGGTGCCTGGGGAGAGATGCATGACTCAGCTTATTTATCAGAAGATCATCTGAGAAAGTTAAGTCAGTGTATCCTTCCGTATCTGGGAAGCGAAATTTATCTGGCGGTTCGAAAGCCTTCGCAGTGGCGCCAACTGATTGATGAGAAAACTTTTAACAGCAGCAAAAATTATCCGATTGCCCTGTTTGATGATGGCATTTTTGGCTCCGGGACGCATCTTGGAACGTTTGGAATGTATACAAGAGAAGCAGCAGGATGGCAGGGGGACTGGACGCGGGAAGAGGAACTCCTTTTTGAAGAGCAGCTTTGCTTGAAAGTGCCCTGCGGCGGAGAAGTACTGGCCTCCTGTGACGGCCGGAAACGACAGGCAGAGGATATGCTGAGAGAGATGCGCAAAATGCATTTATCTTATCTGAACAGCAAGCATGATGTCAAACGGCTTGAAGAATGGAAAGAAATGCCCTGGCAGGAGCAAAGTTTTTATGACTATGTTTCGGAACACCTGGGGTATTGTTTTTCAGTTTCGTCTGCCAAACTGCATATAGAGCATGGATTACGAAAGAAATTGCAGTTATTGCTTGAGATAAAGAATGAAGGTTTCGGCGTCTGTTTTCAGGAAACAGAGGCCGAACTTGTGATAGAGGCAGCTTCAGAGAAGCGAGTTATCACGATGTCGATGGATTTGCGGCAGTGGATGCCCGGCGAGAAGAGGCAGGCGGCTGCGGATCTGCCTTTTATAGAAGGCGAAATTTATTTGACTGTCAGAAGAAAGAAAGATAAGAGAATGATTTTCTTTAAGGGGCAGGAGGATACGGCAATGAAACTTGGATATTTGACGTATCAGTAACGGATAAGACAGATATAAAATCCGGGAGGACACAAAGTGGAACAGACAAGCAGAACAGAACATTCTGTCAGAAATACAACAATTGCGTTCGCAGCACAAAGTGCTGCCATTTTGATGGGATTCGTAACGAGAGTTGTTTTTACAAGAACATTAAGCGAAGGCTATGTTGGTATTAACGGCCTGTTTACGGATATACTGAATATTTTGTCTTTATCGGAACTGGGGGTTGGAACGGCCATTACCTATGCGCTTTATGGGCCGATTGCCAAAAAAGATATTCAAAAGCAGCAGGTTCTTATGCGGCTGTTTAAGAATTTCTACAGGCTGACAGCGGCTGTCGTACTGATCATCGGTCTGATGCTCATTCCATTTCTGGATGTTTTGATGAAAGACCGTCCTGATGTGGATCATCTGATACTGATTTATCTTTTATATTTACTGAATTCAGTTGTTTCATATTTGTTGATTTATAAGAGGACTTTAATAGATGCCTGTCAGCTGAATTATCTGACGGTTCTTTATCATAAAGGATTTCTGATTCTTCAGGATATCTGCCAGATTATTATTCTGCTGGTGACAGGCAATTTTATCTTATTTCTCTGTGCGGCCATTCTCTGTACATTTATGGGCAACGTACTGATGTCCAGAAAGGCAGATCAGCTGTTCCCGTTTTTGCGTGAGAAGTGTACGGCCAAATTATCAGATACGGAGAAAAAAGAAATCGGCAATAATGTCAAGGCGATGCTGATGCACAAAATAGGCAATGTGGCTGTGAATAATACAGATAATCTTCTGATTTCCAGTCTGGTGGGTGTCATCAGTGCGGGTATCTATTCTAACTATTTTCTGGTGATCGGTTCAATCCGACAGGTCCTGGATCAGGCTTTTCAGGGCATTACAGCCAGTGTAGGCAATCTGGGAGTCACTGAGAATAGTGAGAAAAAGCACAGAATTTTTCTGCAGACATTTTTCATCGGACAGTGGATATATGGTATTGCGGGAATCTGTCTGCTGGAAATGCTCAATCCCTTTATAGAGCTGGCTTTTGGAAAAAAATACCTTTTTTCTGAAGAGATTGTATTGATTTTATGCGTTAATTTCTTTATAACAGGAACGAGAAAAGCTGTCTTGATTTTTAAGGAATCCATGGGACTGTTTTGGTATGACCGCTATAAGGCCATTGTGGAAGCAGTATTGAATCTTGTAATTTCCATTGTCCTGGCCATGAAACTGGGGGTTGCAGGCATTTTCCTTGGCACATTTATGAGTACGGTCCTGACATCTTTGTGGATTGAGCCATATGTACTGTACAAGCACAGCTTCCACAAAAATCCCATCAGATTTTTTGTGAGATATGCAGTCAATATGCTCATCATGGCTGCTGTGTGGGGATGTACCCATTATTGCTGCAGGCTGGTGACAGCAGGGCCGCTCCTGGCACTTTTATTCAGATTTTTTGTTTGCGTGAGTATACCGAATCTGCTGCTGTGGGTGATTTACAGGAAAACATCGGAATGGCAGGATACAGTGCTGATTCTGAGACGGATGTGTCAGAAGTTAGAGAGAAAAGCAGGTATAAGGGCATCATAGAAAGAGGAGTTGAAAAAATATTGCAGACTGCAGAGCAGAAAGTTTCTGTCATTGTACCCGTTTATAATGCAGAAAAATATCTGAGACAGGCATTGGACAGTATATTAAAGCAGGATTATCCGAATCTGGAGATTATTCTTGTAGAGAATATGTCAGAGGACGGCAGCATGAAAATCTGTCAGTCATACGAAAAAGCCCATAAAGAGATAAGATTGTTCCGGGAGAAAAAAAGAGGTCCGGGAGATGCGAGAAATATGGGATTGAAAAAGGCAGAGGGAAAGTATATTTTGTTTGTTGATGCGGATGATTATCTGCCTGATGAAAAAATAATTACAAAATTTATAAATATTGCAGAACAAACGGCCTCAGATGTGGTAATATGTAATTATGCAAGATTGTGGAATGACAAGCTGCTGCCGGCTGCGGAGCACAGAGCCTTTTCAGAACTGAATCCCGATACAGAGGATTTTCGCTTCAAAGGTTTCTTTTCCGTTGGACATTTGTCTTATGTATGGGCAAAGCTATACAGAAAATCTTTTCTGGATGAACATGGACTTCATTTTCCTTCACTGGAATATGCGGAAGACAAGCTGTTTAACATACAGTGTTACATGGCAGGGGCTGTATATACTTATATTGAAGATAGAGGATATATTTACAGAAAGAATGATGATTCCGTTTCTTATCGGTATAAGCCTGAATCGATGAAATGCTGGCTGACAATTGCCGGAACCTTACAGGCAGATATGGCACAGGCTGTACAAAAGAAGGAAGTCTATGAAGCATTGATCCGCTATCTGATCTTCTTTGCTGCTTTTTTTGATGCAGAGATGGAGTATACCGCTTATCGCCGTTCGAAAAGAGCCGTGAGGAGATGCCTGAAAGCTTACAGTACGCATCCGCTTGCAGCAAAGTGTTTTAAGGAATTGACGGACAGAAAGAGGACAGGAGCACTATCTCAGTGGCTCTGGCGCTGGATGCTCTGGGGATTTTCTTTTGGAATGCAGCATCATTTGTATGGGTTATTGACACTTGGCATTAAGTTTTTGATTGATTTCAGGATTGATGAAAGACTTTCAGATACAGGACTCAGAGAATAGCCTGCACAGAATACTAAATAATAAAAATATTGGGAGGTACAGAGATGACTGTAAAAGAAGCATATGAATCAGTGGATTCAAACTATGACAATGTATTAAAGAGACTTGGAAGCGAAGCAATGATCAAGAGATTTGCTGTTAAATTTCTGGATGATCCGACATTTAATGACCTGAAAACGGCATTGGATGCGGGAAATGCCGAAGACGCTTTCCGTGCTGCACATACAATGAAAGGCATTTGCCTGAATCTTGGATTTGATAAGCTCTATGAAGTCAGTGCTGCTTTGACAGAACAGCTGCGCGGACGTGAGATTGCAGGCAGTGAAGCTATGTATCAGCAAGTAGTTGAACAGTATGATCGTCTGACTGCTGCATTGAAAGCTGTTGAATAATGATTGGTATTTGTAAATTTATCTGTATTTGAATGTTGAATAACAATTGTGTACCTGGAGCCCGTTGAAGCTGAGATTTTTCTTGACTTTGAGCGGGCTCCAGGTTGTATGATAGAGTATGCAGGCACTGGGATATCAATGGATGCCTGTGTGCAGAAAAATTCGGCTCAGGATACCAAAAGCAGTTATGGCGTATCCGTATTGCAGATAGATGGAGGAATAAAATGGAATACAGAAAATTACCAAAAGGTCAGGAAGAAATCAGTATCATCGGGTTTGGCGGGTCCAGCATTCATCAGTCATCGGAGAAAGAAGCAGTGGATGTCATCGAGACAGCCATGGCAAATGGCATCAATTATTTTGACATGGCGGTGTCAGAGGCCTGTTCATTTGACTACTACAGGAAAGCTTTTGAAGGCAGAAGAGAAAGCGTTTATCTGCAGATGCATTTCGGCGCAGATTATTCTTCCGGCAAATACGGCTGGACAACAGATAAAGAAACCGTGAATCAGGGCATGGACTGGCTTTTGAAAAAATTACAGACGGATTATATTGATTTTGGCTTTATTCACTGTATTGATGAGGAATCAGATCTTCGCAATTATATGGACGGCGGTGTGCTGGTCCATATCGAGGGTTTAAAAAAGCAGGGGATCGTGCGTCATATCGGCTTGTCCACCCATACACCGGCCATTGCAGAGAAGCTTCTTGATACAGGACTTCTGGATGTGATCATGTTCAGCATCAATCCGGCCTATGATTACCGTCATGGCGAATATGCGGTGGGAAGTGCAGATGAGCGGATGGCCTTGTATCAGCGTTGCGAGAAAGAAAAAGTCGGCATTACCGTTATGAAGCCATTTGGCGGCGGACAGCTCTTAGATGCCGGTCTGTCACCATTTGGAAAAGCCCTGACAAAATATCAGTGTATCCAGTACGCTCTTGATAAACCAGCGGTTTTGAATGTACTCCCGGGTTATCGCAATAAAGCGGATCTGGAATCGGTGCTGGGTTATCTCAATGCCTCAAAGGAAGAAAGAGACTATTCGGTTTTAGGTGAATTTACACCAACAGAGGCAGAGGGGCGCTGTGTCTACTGCAGCCATTGTCATCCATGTCCAAAAGAACTGGACATTGCCATGATCAACAAATACTATGATCTGGCAAAAGTCGGCGATGCCCTGGCCAAAGACCATTACCGCAAACTGGAATGGCATGCCGGAGATTGTATACAGTGCGGACACTGCAACAGCCGCTGTCCGTTTAAGGTGGATCAGATGGCAAGAATGGAGAAGATTAAGGCGTATTTTGGATATTAGAAGTCAATAGGAACGAAATTCAATATTCACACAATTGAGTATTAACAAATGAATATCAGTGAAGATTAAAAGAGAAAATATGCCGTCGTTTTGTATCTGCATAGGAGAAAACGGCGGCACTTTTTCGTATATTAGGGAAGGACTAAGGTCATTTGTTTTGGTTTAGTTGTAGGTAATAGAAGAGAAAAAGGGAAGGTGTTTGCGGCTTCACAGGGGAGGCGAAAAATGGTATAGTTATAGGTAGGATAAAGTTGAAATGAACGATAGAGAAAATGAAATTTTAGAGATGTAGAAAGATAAAGTCTTTGAAAAAAATAATTTGTAGGAGAAGGAACGAATGATAACAGGTGAATTAAAAAGTAAAATAGACAGTTTATGGGAAATTTTCTGGACAGGTGGGTTGACGAATCCGTTGGATGTTATTGAGCAGATGACATATCTGATGTTTATTCACGATTTAGATGAGATGGATAACAAGAGAATGAAAGAAAGTGTTGTTCTGGGTGTGCCTTATAAAAGTATCTTTTCAGATGAGGTGCAGATCGGTGACAGAACGATTGCAGGTCAGCAATTAAAATGGAGTGTATTTCATGATTTCCCTGCGGCAAAAATGTATACTGTGATGCAGGAATGGGTATTCCCTTTTATCAAAAATTTACACGGTAACAAAGAGAGTGCCTACTCAAAGTATATGAGCGATGCGATTTTCAAAATTCCCACACCATTGGTATTGGAAAAAGTTGTGACATCATTGGATGATATTTATATCCAGATGGCACAGCTTAAGAATGCAGATACGCGAGGCGATATTTATGAGCATTTACTGTCAAAATTAAAATCAGCAGGTGTCAATGGTCAGTTCAGAACACCAAGACATATAATACGAATGATGGTGGATATGGTGCAGCCAAAACCGGAGGATATTATTTGTGATCCGGCTTGCGGTACATCCGGATTCTTAATGGTTGTCAGTCAATATATAAAAGACAATCTTAAAACAGAAGTTTTATTTGATAAAAAGAATAAGGAACATTATCTGAATCATATGTTTCATGGGTATGATATGGATAGAACAATGCTTCGAATCGGGGCTATGAACATGATGACGCATGGTGTGGACAATCCGAATATTGAATATCGGGACAGTTTGTCAGACCAGAATGAGGATAAAGAAAAATATACATTGATTTTGGCGAATCCACCTTTTAAAGGCAGTCTGGATTATGATTCTGTTTCAGCAGATTTATTGAAGACATGCAAAACGAAAAAGACAGAATTGCTGTTTTTGGCATTGTTTATTCGTATGCTGAAAACCGGCGGCCGTTGTGCATGTATTGTTCCGGATGGTGTTTTATTTGGTTCATCAAAGGCTCATAAAGATATTCGAAAACAGATTGTAGAAGAACAGCGTCTGGAAGCAGTTATCTCCATGCCGTCAGGTGTCTTTAAACCATATGCAGGAGTATCCACAGCGGTACTGATTTTTACAAAAACAGGTCATGGCGGAACAGATAAAGTCTGGTTTTATGACATGAAAGCAGATGGTAAGAGCCTGGATGATAAGCGCTCGGAAGTCAAAGAAAATGACATTCCTGATATTGTTTATCGTTTTCATCATCTGGAACAGGAAGAAGGACGTAAGAGAACGGAACAGTCTTTTTTTGTGGAGAAGCAGGAAATTGTAGATAATGATTATGACCTTTCAATTAATAAATACAAAGAAATCGAGTATGTCCCAGTTGAATATCCATCAACATTGGAGATAATGACAAGGTTGAATGAACTGGAGATGGAGATAAGTGCGGGGCTTGATGAGCTGGCGGAGATGTTGGAAGAATAGAGATCAAAAAAGAAAATGATAAAGATGGAGATTAATTGAGGTAAGGAAGTAGGGGCTAGATTTGTTGGATATTGACATAAAATTAAAATATTTAGGGAAAAAGAAGGTGATAGTATGAAACAATTGTATCCATTGAGTACTTTTCTTACAGAATATAAAGAAAAAAATGATGGTAATAAGTATAAACCGGTTGCTGTGGGTAGATATGGCATTCGAACAAGAGAAAGTATCTATTCAAAGGAATTGGCAAAAGATTATTCAAAGAATAAGCTGATATATAAAAATACATTGACTGTTGGAATGGGGTCAGTGCAGATAGATATTGGCGTTTTAATTGATGATATTACTTATTCAGTATCGCCTGCATATCACACTTTTAAGGTGAAAGGAATTAATGCAGCGTATCTTAGATATTGTCTGGAATGTCGCAACAAAGATATGTTTGTTAGATTTGTTAAGCGGGGTAGCCGTCAAGGGAAAACAATAGATATCAAACGTTGGCTTACGTACGAAATACCTGTTTGGAATGAGGTTATACAATTAAAAATTGTTGATAAATTGAATCGAGTATCAAAGTTGATTGAGACAAGAAAGGAACAGTTGGTGTTGTTAGATAGACTCGTTAAATCCCGATTTGTAGAGATGTTTGGAGATCCTAGAAGCAATCCTTTGAAATTTGATAAAAAAATGTTAAAGACTACATGCAAAGTGATTACAGGCAATACTCCGCCAAGAGCTATTGATGAGTATTACGGAGATTATGTTGAATGGATAAAGACTGATAATATTGTAGATGGGGTGCTTCATCCAACGAAAGCTGTAGAAAAATTATCGGAAAAAGGTATGGAAATAGGGAGAGTTGTAAATAAAGATTCAATATTAATGGCTTGTATTGCAGGTAGTATAGCTAGTATAGGACGGGTGTGTGTCACGGATAGAACGGTTGCATTTAATCAGCAAATTAATGCGATTGTGTCTGAAAAGTATAACATTTCTTTTTTGTATATTATGCTGCAAATGTCTAAAAACTATTTGGTGGAAGATGTAAATATGGCGCTGAAAGGCATACTATCAAAGTCGAAGCTTGAGGGAAAAGAGTTTATTGTTCCCCCAATAGAACTTCAGAATGAGTTTTCAGACTTCGTTCATCAAGTCGATAAATCAAAAT
>Ga0129312_1000135_pt1 | contig 75529 bp, 48 predicted proteins | sample O827metagenome_FD_94434 | JGI IMG/M metagenome (GOLD analysis project Ga0129312, IMG submission 94434) | Orangutan group fecal microbial communities from Wisconsin, USA - O827 metagenome | ecosystem: Host-associated > Mammals > Digestive system > Large intestine > Fecal | place: USA: Wisconsin... | reverse complement strand
GCATATCTCTCTAAATATGCTATAAAGGTACAAAAAATAATGCACATATGCAAGCAAAACGACCTACATATGAGCATTATTTTTAGACATAAAAGAATTTGAGAGGTTTTTCAGTGCCCTCAAGCAGGTGTTTCCTTTTTTTAACCAAAACAAGATACTTAGCACAAGAGGTTGGAGATTGGAGGCAGAAACTCTTGTACTGAATAATTGCTCCGCGTCTGATAAAGTGGGAGCGTCTCAAGATAAGTATGTGTTGCTTGAGCGAAAGGGGGCAACCGTTTCTTTTGATGTATATGCGACTTCAACCTGCTACAAGAACCTGATTTTTAGATATTCTGCAACTAAGAGATATTCTTGTCTTGATGTTATTGCCAATGGTAAACATGTTGATGCTCTTCGTCTTGCTCCCACGAACGACACTAACAGCTTTCGTATGAGTAAAAACGGTTACATACTTCAGTTGAATAGAGGTATAAATAGGGTAAGTTTTGTTTGTGTTGGCGACACCATTGGGCTTGACTATGTTCAGTTTGGTGCCATTGAGGATTGTGAAGAAAGAAAGCTTGAAGACTATTCCCAGTCATACTGCATGATTAAGAACGTTATGAATGGAGGCTATATAACATTTGACACATTAAGTGCATCAATCCTAAATCAGATTGAAGTAAGGCCACAACAGAAGGATGATAGCACACAGATGGTTAGAATGGATTACCACGGTCGTGCCTGCTGGCAGATATCCGCATTCAGAACAGACAGCATCGACCTGTGTATGGAGGTGCAGTATGCAAGCACTGATACAGGAGCTGCGATTAGTCAGTATAAGTATATTGGCGGTAATAATCAGAAATGGGCTGTATTGCCCGTTGGTAACGGCCTGTCGCGCATCATGAGTAAAGACACTGGTCTTTTCCTTGATATCAAGAAGGATGAAAAAACAGGCAAGACGGTGCTTGTACAAAATCCATATACTGGCGGAAAGACACAGCAATGGAAGATAGAAAAAAAAGGATGTAATTCTAATGCTGATTCAAAATGTACGATAGGTTCACTATTTTCAGAAGCGCTTCGTGTTCATGAACTGATGGAACAGTTTGAGTGGATTTACTTTAGCACGGGTTTTGCCCCTAAGGTATCCTCTATGATGGAAGCTCGCACAGGAAATTGCCGGGATGAAGCAAGCTATACAGCGTTTCTCTGTCGTAATCTCGGAATACCTGCCACGATAGACTTTACGCCTCATTGGGGTAATAGAAGCTGGGGGCATCACTGGAGCGTAATCATACAGCCCAATGGACAAGCAATTCCATTCTATATGGGAAGCATGCCTGGTGACACCACACAGTTCTTTCATCCTTACGTCAAGACAAAAGTATTCCGCCATCGGTTTCAATTGAATAGGCAAATAGCGAAGGACTTAATGGAGGAGAAAAGTATTCCCCATCTCTTTCAAGCACCAGATTGGATAGACGTGACTGATGAATACTGTCCAACCACTGATGTTACTCGTAATGTTCCAGAAAAGTATAAGGATAAGAAGATTGCCTATATCTGCATATTTGACAACAATGATTGGTTGCCTGTTTATTACGGTGTAGTACGCGGTGGCAAGGTAACATTTTCCAATATGGGGCGTAGAGTGATGTATATAAGCGCTTTCTATGAGAACGGACAAATCGTCCCATTCGGTACACCATTCAGTGTTGGTAGCGAAGGTAAAGTTAAAGACGTGCTGGTGGATACAAAGAGAAAGTGTACATTTAACCTTACGCGTAAATATCCTTATTTCAGCGCAGAAGAGCAAATAAACACAAGAATGAATCAGGGGCGGTTTCAGGGAGCGAATACTGCGGATTTCTCACTGCCAACAGACCTGTATCGCTTTACTGGAATCACCAACGGAGAATGGTACGAAGTCCCTGTAGCAGACACAGGCAGATACCGCTATCTCAGATATAGTAGTCCTGATGCTTCATACGGTAACATTAATGAACTATGGTTCTTTGATGAGAAAGGTGACACGATAAAGGGGGATATAATCGGGACAGAAGGTACTGACGCTGATAGTCGGGATAGGGTTTTTGACAAAAATATACTCACTGGATACAATGGTAAATTTCCAGACGGGAACTGGATAGGATTAAGACTCAAAGTTCCAAAACGTGTCGCAAAACTACGGTTCATCCCACGCAATGACGGCAATTGTATTGAGATAGGCGATAAGTACGAGCTCAGGCTGTGGACAAACACGAAGTGGAAAGTTATCGCAACAGTAAAAGCCAAGGCTGATATCCTGTGTCTGAAGAATGTACCAAGAAATGGTCTTTATGTCCTCAAAGACCTCACAAAGGGGAATGAGCAACGCATATTTACCTATGAGAATAACAGGCAGATATGGTGGTAAGATAATATGGCAGTGATAGGCAAAATAGTAAAAGGGAGCGTGTATGCAGCAGTAACCTTCCTGCTTGCATATATGTTTTGGCTGTTGAACAGGGCATTTCTGTTTGACCAGTTTGTTATCCCTACAAATTCCATGAATCCAACATTGCTGCCTGGTGATAGAGTTATTGTAGATAAGACTATTATGGGCGCTCGCATCTATTCTAATTTTGAATTCAATCCAGAGGGGGGAGAATTGCATAGCTGGCACACCCGTGGGTTGCGCAGTCTTAAGCATAATGATATCGTAGTGTTCAATTTCCCTCATCACAACTGGCGTGTCAGCTTTGTTATTAATAATGTGTATTGTAAGCGCATTATGGCCCTACCTGGTGACAGTCTAAGTATCGTAAATGGGCACTATCGAAACAATAATTATGAAAGAGTATTAGGATTGGATGCCATGCAAGAGAGATTAGAACATACGCCAGACTCCTTGCTCTGGCCTTGGTCTTTACCAGCAATTCCCCATCATGAGCGTTTCGGATGGACTATACGGAAGTTTGGTCCGATGTATATTCCAAGAAAAGGGGATATAGTGAAAGTAACCCCCTACGAGGCTACACTGTATAATATATTCTTGGCATGGGAGACAGGAAGACCTATAAGATGTAACTGGAATACAGGAGAAGTTTGGGCTGGGGAGATGCCGTTGAAACAGCATCGTTGGCAGCATAATTATTACTTCATGGCTGGTGACAATGTTATTGATTCTAATGATTCCCGCTATTGGGGACTGGTTCCTGAAGAATACATCGTGGGAGTGGTAAAACGCATCACATATTCTATAGATCCGCAAACAGGAGAAAGACGAAAAGACAGGAAATTTAAAAAGGTTTAAGCAGAATGAGATATATGATATTGGCAATACTTTGCATTGGCTCTATCCTCTGGTTTGCGATACAACCAGTTGAAAGTAGCTGGAGTGAAACAGATATAAGTTTTACTTATGCTATATATGGACTGTCGGTTGTAGCAATTGTAATGTTGTTTTTACAAAAACGTTACATTTCATTCTCTGTTATCGATACGATTGTTTGTCTTTGGTTCTTATATGTATTTTTACGAGCCTATTTTGACCCCACATATCCTTGTGCACCATTCTGTTTACGAGTGATACAGATGTTTACTCTTTATATAGGCTTACGTCTGTTATTCTCTTCTACAGAAATCCCGGAACGGCTAATTGTGGCAGGCATTATTATATGTGCTTTTTATGAGGTCATCATTGGTGCTAAACAGATTATTAATGATAGCAGTCGTCACAATCTGTATGCTATAACGGGTACTTTTCTTAATCCGGGACCCTATTCTGCATTCCTGAGTCTGGGGTTGGTGATGTCAAGCCAAATTAAGAAAGGTTATTGGTTACCTGTCATTTTTGCGATTCTTTTGCCTGCAACTTGGAGCAGAGCTGCATTGGTGTCTACTGTCGTTTGCTTAGGCATTATCTACTGGAAGCAGATAAAACAATGGAAGTGGACATTAGCAATAGGAGGGTTCATTGCTATAACAGGACTTTATTTCTTGAAACAGGGTTCTGCAGATGGACGTTCTATCATTTATCTCATCTCTTTGCGTTGTATCGGTAATGCCCCCATGTTTGGATCTGGTATTGGAAGCTTCTGTCATCAGTACGCAGAGGGAATGGCCAGTTTCTATCATCAGCATCCATCTTTTAATTACCAAAGTGCAGATGTCATTGAGAGTGCCTATAACTGTTTATTACAGATTGGCGTAGAACAAGGTTTGATAGGGATAGGATTTGCAATTATACTTGTCATTCTATTATTCATAAGGCTCAGTAAGAAAGGGGAAACTCTGAAAATGGGTTTACTCAGTCTTTTGATATTCTCTATGTTTTCTTACCCATTTGATCAGTTACCGTATCAAATTATCTTTATTCTAATTACAGCTTACGCTGCAACGGAAAGAAGGGAAATCATTTTTTCTAAGTGGTGGAAAACATGGCACCAGAAGGTTCTTCTTCCTGTTGCTGCCTTAGGATGTATATTGGTCTTCTCAAATTTTGTTCTTAAGGATATCAAAGTAAGAGAAAAGGCAGAATCCGATTACAAGATGATGGCAGGAATGACTCATTCAGCATTTATTGATGATTATTATGAACTTTTTCCCCTAATGACTTCCAATAAGCATTTTCTCTATGACTTTGCAAAGATGTTGTCTTTTGATGGTCGCTATAATGATAGCAATGCTGTGTTACACATAGGAACGCTTGTTAGTAATGATCCAATGTTCTATGTTATTCAAGGCAATAACTATAGCGAAATGGGACTTCCAAAAGATGCGGAGAATGCTTACAAAAAAGCCTTTAGTATCATGCCCAACCGACTTTATCCACTTTATCAGTTGATGTTGCTTTACGAGAAAGAAGGGGACATAGGGAAAATGACTGAAATGGCTCAGCAGGTGATAGCCTTCAAAGAAAAGATAGCATCCCCTGCGACAAGAGAGATGAAGAAGAAAACAAATATAATTGTTAATCAATATAAAATAAATTCCAAATAAGAAATGAAACATATAGTAGTCTTATTAAAAAATAGCTTGTTACTAATTTGCATGTCGATTATTATCTTTACAGCTTGTAATAGTCGTAAAGAAAGAATAGAAAAGCAAATACACATATTATATTCCAACAAAATAGACCTTCCATTTTCTAAAATGGAAGCAATAGTGTACGATTCAATGTATCTGCACAAGAAACCAAACTATCGGGTATTGGTGTATCTGGATAGTACTGAATGTACATCATGTTATGTGTCACACTATCATGAATGGGAATATATCCTAAAAGAATGTCGAAAATATGAACCATCCATATCTTTGGCAATTATTATAGAAACCAAAAATCTTTCTGAGGATGTGAAAGAAAAGTTCTTGACACAAACTTTTGATAGAACTATTCTTATAGATAAAAACGGGGTGTTTAGGAAAAAGAATCCTTTTTTCCCGGAATCCGGGATAATGCATGTACTCCTTTTGGATAAAGATGGAAGGGTTATACTTGTTGGGAATCCCCTTAGTAACAAAAAAGTAGAAGAATTGTTATATAGCAAACTGCGTTATTCTTGAATTATGTTTAGGTAAGTACATTTCATACCAGTTCTGATATGGTGTGTCTTGTTGTTCACAGCAATTAACGCTTTTAATCTTGCCAATGGACCCAAAGTAAAATTGAATAGCAACGAATAAAAATGGGCTTGGCCCAATATATTAATATTTTTAGTTATGAAGAAAAAAGTATTGGACATCTTTCTGGTAAAATTGTATGTTTCAATTTTTATACTATCCTGTTGTGGTTTTCATGCGCCTCATCTCTATTGTGATGATGGGGCGTATGATGCTGCATTCTGTTCCCGTTTTGGCCATACAGAATATGAGATTTTGCTTGATGATAACTTAGGAGTATCTAGTAAGATGGTAGCTTTCGTAAGGCCTAAAGAAATGAAGAAAAAAGCTGAAGAATTATAGTAGGGATTCATAATTATTTATTATCGTTTGCATACGAATTTACTCTAACCATACAAAATGAAAAAAATAGGTATTGGCATCGCCACTCTATGGATGGGTTGCTGCTCTATAAACGCCCAGACACTAACGTTAACGAATGCGATAAAAATTGCACAGGAGAACTCTCTTGATGCACAGATAGCTCGTTTTTCTTTTATGAGTAAATATTGGCAATATCGCTCGTTTAAAGCCCAACTGAAACCTTCAGTTAATCTTGGAGGAACATTGGGTAACTTCAACCATTCTGTTGTTGAGGCACGTGACCCTGAGACAGGACGAGTGAATCAGGTAAATAATAATACCATGACCAACTCTCTGACACTCTCTATTGATCAGAGTATTGCAGCCACAGGTGGTACGGTCTCTCTTCAGTCGTATCTGTATCGTCTGGATCAGTTTGACTATAAGGAAAAAACATATAATTCCCAGCCTCTCCGTATCAGTTATACCCAAAGTCTGCGTTCTTTCAATGCATTGAAGTGGGATAAGAAGACGGCACCTGTGGAATATCAGATGGCAGAGCGTAATTATATCAGTGCACTACAAGATATAACCATCAGGGTCACATCATTGTTCTTCAGTGTTCTTGCAGCCCAATCAGACTACAAGCAAAGTCTTGCCACTGTAGAGGATAGGGAACGCCTCTATGAGATTTCAAAAAGCAGGCTGAATCTGACAACAACCACAAAGAGTGAGGTTCTGCAAATGGAACTGTCATTGCTCAATGCACGTATGGCAGTAAAGAAAAACAAGATTACTCTTGACGAAGCCATGTATGATTTGTTCTCCTATCTTCGTCTGACAGATTATGAACATGCAGAGTTAATGCCTCCATATACCATTCCAGACATTCTCATCAATGCAGATGATGTACTCCAGAAAGCAATCAATAATTCGTCACATAGTCTTGACCAGAAACTTCAGTTACTTGAGGCTCAGAAAAATCTTGCACAGGCCAAATCCAGTAAAGGAATACAGATGACATTGAGCAGCGAGATTGGTTTTTCCCAGACGGGAAATACAATTAACACTGCATATAGTCGCTTGAAAGACAACGAGATTATTGGTTTGTCATTATCGCTGCCGATATTCGACTGGGGTGTGAGTAAAGGTCGGGTAAAGATGGCACAGGCTCAACTTGATGTGGTGAAAACACAACTTGAACAAAGCCATCTTGACTATATGCAGAATCTTCGTAAAAAAGTAATGCAATTCAATATTCAACCGACACAATGCAAAGATGCACTTCGTGCACAGGAAATAGCTGTTGAACGATACGAGATAACCCGAAAGCGTTATGAGGCTGGTGGTATTTCTGTTACGGAACTTAATACGGCCCAGCAGGAAATGGAATCTGCGAAAGCCCAGTATATTGTCCAGTTGTCTTCTTTCTGGAATGATTACTATGCCTTACAGCAGGCAACGCTTTATGACTGGCAGAGCAAGAGTGATTTAACTGTAGATTTTGAATCTCTAATAAAATAAGTTGCTATGAACAAGAAATATATAAAGATTGCGATTTCTACAATCGCTGGTGTACTACTGTTTGGTGGTGTCGCGTACGTTGTCTATGAATTGACACACAAGACGGAGAAGGAAGAAAATGCCATCCCCACAGCAGCTATGGAACAGACGATTGTAGAGGTTGACACTATCGTGCTTCGTAAGCAGACCTTCCAGAAGCAGATATTATGTAATGGTAAATTGGTTGCCATCCAACGGGCTGAACTGATGTGTCCGAAGGCTGGTGAGTTGTTGAAGAGTGTCAATGTGAAAAACGGGCAGCGTGTTTCTGCCGGAACGGTACTCGCTGTGGCAGATACACGTGATACGAATACCGCACTGGAGAAAGCAAAACATGACTTAGAGAAAGCAAAGGTGGAACTACAGGATAAGCTTATTGGTCTTGGTTATGATGCTGATGCAAAGAATGTGCCTGCCGATGTACTGAAAAAGGCTGAGATGACATCGGGGTTCTATTCTGCCAAGTATGCTTTGAAAGCCGCAGAGACGGCACTCTCTGATTGTAGGCTAATTGCTCCATTCAGTGGAAAGATAGCCGACCTAATTGCTCGTCCACATCAGCGTGGAGATAAGTTCTGTACACTGATTGATGACTCTTTCTTTGATGTGGAGTTTAAGGTTCTAGAGTCTGAACTTGCCTCTGTGGTAATCGGTACTACGGTGAAGGTTTCTCCATTTATTGACGAGAGTATTGTGCTGAATGGAACAGTAACAGAAAGCAATCCGACCATTGATGAGAAAGGACTTGTAAGCATCAAGGCAAGAGTGAAGAATACCTCTAGTAAGCTTCTTGACGGAATGAACGTGAAGGTCGTCGTTGAAAACTCTGTTCCCGATATGTTTGTGGTGCCCAAGGAGGCTGTGGTAGAGCGCGACGGATATCATGTGGTGTTTGTATATGACAAGGATACGCATCATGCCATTTGGACGTATGTAGATGTGCTATACAGCAACCTGTCAAGCTTTGCCATTACGGGTTGTGAGAAGAAGAATACCTCTGTTAATAACTACGATGTTGTCATCACGTCGGGCAACCTGAATCTTGCGGATGATACGGAGGTAAGAATAGCGTCAGAGGAAAAATAATAATCGACTATTATGCTTAGAACACTTCTACGCCGCCCCATAGCCGTTACGATGACACTGATTGTCATCGTAACGCTGGGAGTGCTTGCCTTTCAGCGAATACCACTCTCCTTGATGCCTGATATTGATGTGCCTCGCATCATGGTACAGATGTCGGCACAAGGAAGTTCGGCACGAGAGATAGAACAGCAAATCGTCAGTCCGATGCGCCAACAGCTGTCGCAGGTTAGTGGACTGAAAAGCATTGAATCGACATCGTGTACTGATGCAGGTATCGTTACTCTGACCTTTGCCCCAGGTAGTGATATGAGTCTGCTTTTCATCGAAGTGAATGAGAAGATAGACCATGCCATGAGCTATATGCCGAAGGACATGGAGCGACCGAAGGTGATGAAGATAGGTGCGATGGATATTCCTGCCTTCTATGTGGACATCACAGGAGGAAAGCCAGAGCAGACAAGCCGACTGATACGGAATGTCATCAGTAAACGTTTAGAGCAACTGCCAGAGGTGGCAATGGTTGACTATAACGGAATGGTAGGTACGCAGATTACCATATTGCCCGATGAAATGAAAATGCGGGCTCTCGGTATATCCAACTCTGATATAGAGAAGGCTATCAGTGACAATAATATTGTATTGGCAGCATTGAGCGTACGTAATGGAATATACCGCTATAGCATACATTTCGACTCTCAGATTATCTCTGTTCATGACATTGAAGATATCTATCTTCAGATAGAAGGTCGCCTGTTGCAGTTGAAGGACATCTGCAAAGTTGAAGAATCTGCTGCCGAGAGAAAAGGCAGCGTGACATCAGACGGCCATAATGCCATCACCATGGCTGTAATCAAACAGAGTGATGCACAGATGAGCAGTTTGCAGAGCAGGGTTGACACGCTGATGTCAGACTTAGGCAAAGACTACCCAGAACTCAAGTTCAATATCACTCGTGACCAGACTCAGCTTCTATCCTACAGCATGAGCAATCTGGAATGGAATCTTATACTGGGAATCATCACGGCAAGCGTCGTGTTGTTCCTCTTTATTGGCGGATGGAGGTTGCCATTACTGGTGGTTATCTCAATACCCCTCTCACTGATACTTACACTGATTTGCTTCTATCTGATGGACATCTCGCTCAACATCATATCCTTGTCGGGACTTATCCTTGGCGTTGGTATGATAGTGGATAACGCCATCATCGTTATCGACAACATCAGACAGAAAGGCAAGGCTACTGATAATAATATTGTTGATGCCGTCAAAGAGGTGATTATGCCGATGTTTTCTTCGGTACTTACTACATGTTCGGTATTCATTCCGCTGATATTCCTAAGCGGAACGGCTGGCGCTCTCTTCTATGATCAGGCTATGGGTATATCTATCGCACTCTTCTGTTCACTGGCTGTTGCAGCATTGGTAGTACCTGTGTATTATTTTCTTTTATGCAAGAAGCATAAAATGTTATCTAAGAAGAAAAGCACAATCGCTGACAAACTCAATATAAGACTTAGTCGCTATTATGAAAGTGGAATGAGATATACGCTTCGTCATAGCAAACAGATGCTTGTATTCTTTTCTGTCTGTATCGTTGCGATTGTCGTGTTGTTCCCCTATCTCCGTAAGGAGCGTATGCCAGAGATTGCCCATGACGATGCACTCATCACCATAGACTGGAATGCTGGTATCACACCAGAGGAGAATAACCGTAGGATGGCAGAACTCTTGAAGGAGGTGAAGCCATTCTTGGAGACATCTACGACTATGGTGGGAGGGCAGGACTTCATCCTGTCGCATACGAAGAATATCACAAGCAGCGAGGCTGTGTGCTATATGAAGTGTAAGTCGGCAGACAAACTAGGTGAGGCCACACGGAAGATGCAGAAGTACATCGGTATATACTATCCCAATGCGAAGATGGAAACGGGATTGGCTGCTAATATTTTTGATATGATATTTTCTACAGAAGAACCCGACTTGCAGGTACGTCTGCATAGACGTGATGGGGGAAGACCTGCCGTAGAACTTACCCAGATGGTTACAGACTCATTGCGTACCCATTTCCCTCAACTGGGAATACAGCCTGTATCTACGGAGGTATATATGAAACTTACATCTGATGCAGAGCAGATGGCATATTACAAGGTGTCATATCAGCAACTATATTCCCGACTGAAAGAACTTCTTGGCACAAATAGTATCTATAACATCAATAGTGGTGGAGAGAACATCCCTGTGATTGTTGGCAGTGACAGCAAAGATGCAAAGGTGCTGTTGAGCAATACTATCCGTAATGCTGACGGCATAGATATTCCAATATCCTATTTAGTAAGGGAACAGCATGCAGACGACTACAAACATCTTTATGCAAGTGATGAGGGAGAGTTCTCGGTCATCAATATAGACAAAGCAAAAGATAGTGAAGTGAAAGAGGTAATGGCATACGTCACGTCGCTCACTGACAACAACAAGAAAGGAATGCTTCAGGCCTCGTTTGTGGGTAGCTATTTCTCTTCACGCACCATGATTGGCGAACTAGTGATGGTACTTGTCGTTGCCCTCCTACTGCTATATTTTATCCTTGCAGCACAGTTTGAGAGTATAATCCAGCCAATGATTATCTTGATGGAGGTTGTGGTGGATATAGCTTTGGTACTGCTTGCCGTGTGGATGGCAGGAGAGTCGCTCAATATCATGTCGATGATTGGTATGGTGGTGATGTGCGGTATCATTATCAACGACTCTATCCTAAAGGTGGACACCATCAACCGAATATATCGCAGTGTATCTCAACCTCAGAAGCATACGTTGTTGAAAGCCATTATGGTGGCAGGTCACAGAAGATTGATGCCTATCGTTATGACTTCGCTGACTACTATCCTTGCTATCGCGCCTTTCCTGCATCGTGGTGATATGGGCTCTGCCTTGCAATTCCCACTCTCGTTTGCCATTATCGTGGGCATGATGGTGGGTACGATGGTGAGCCTATTCTTTGTTCCTTTAGTATATTACATGCTGTATCGTAAACGATGAAACATAACTTTAGCATAATTCTTGTCATGTGTATCCTGATGGTCATTGGCGTGGCTCTTATCCCACGTTTGGACATCAGCAACGAACCACGTGCAGAACAGGGAAAGACACTTACCATCAGCTACTGGTGGCAGAATGCTTCGGCTAAAGTTGTGGAGCAGAACATTACCTCACGCATTGAGGCTGCGGTGAGTGTGTTAAAAGGGGTAGAGAAGGTCTCGTCGATAAGCCAATTCGGTTCTGGTAAAATTACGATAGAGATGAAGCCTAAGGTCAATGTCTCTATGGCAAAATTCGAGATAGCTTCTATCCTTCGCCAGCTGCGCCCCAAACTGCCCCAGGGTATGTCTTTCCCCGTAGTAAACGGTGGCGAGGTAGATGCATCAAGGACAGGTGAAGATGAAGTAAAACTTATACTGACCTATCAGCTGAATGCCGATATGCCAGAAGAACAGATAAGGCAACTGGCAGAGAAAGAAACTAAACGAGATATCGAGAAGATAGAGGGTGTGAACAATGTCCAAGTATCAGGAACGAAATCGCATTATATGGAGATTTCGTATGATGCTAATGAGATAGGGATGTATGGACTGACCAATAGCGATATCGTGGAAGCTGTCAGAAACTTCACGGGGCGCGAGGATGTCGTTGGCGAGGTGACCACCCATCAAGGGCGTGTGACATTACCGCTTATTCTCACTTCGAAAGGTGAGAACAGAACTTTTGAGCAGATGCCTTTAAGCAATATTGGCGGAAAAATCATATACCTGAATAATCTTACTACCTGCAACATCCGTGAGAAACAGCCAGACAACTACTATCGAGTGAATGGAATGAACTCTGTATATATCAATGTGTATGCAGATAAAGATGCTAGTGTGGTCAGTGTGTCGGGAAAGGTGAAAGAGCTTGTGGAAAAAGCTGAGAATTTGTTTATTGCCCAACACGCAACACTTACATACGATCGTGCTGAGACACAGATGAAGGAGTTCTACACCTTGTTGCTCCGTTCGTCGCTTACGCTCGTCATCCTTTTGGTGTTTGTATGGCTTGCCAGTGGAAGGAAATGGATATATACGGGTATCATCGCTATTGCTCTGCTTGCCAATATCCTTATAGCGGTATTGCTCTATTGGCTTTTTGATATCCGTCTGCATCCGATGTCAATGGCTGGTATAACGGTATCACTGGGCATCATCATCGACTCGACCATCGTGATGGTTGATCACTATAGCTATTACCGCAATCTGAAGGCTTTCATTGGTGTACTTGCTGCCATGCTTACCACGATAGGTTCACTGGTTATCGTATTCTGGCTACCAGACTTGCTAAGGCATGATCTGAAGGACTTCTCTATTGTGGTAATCATCAATCTCGCCATTGCCATCATAGTGGCATCTGTCTTTGTTCCTGCCTTAATAGAAAAAACAGGATTCTTCTGCAGGAAGAACATGGTTAGGAGAACGCCTCGTGTACGTTTGGTTGTTGCATTCTCACATATATACCAAAGGTATGTAGGGTGGTGTCAACATCGCTTCGGACGCTGGGCTTTCCTGCTCGTCTTTGCATTGCTCTTTGCTGGCTCGTTGCATTGTTTTGTGGAGTGTCTCGATTCCAATACCTATCGCCCAGAGGAACCACGAATGATACTGCATATCCGTGGACTGATGCCTGTTGGAGGTAGTGTGCAGGAGCTGAATGAAAAAATGAAAGAGGTGGAGGCCTTCATTTCGCAATATAGTAAGAAGATTAAGCGCTTTGAGACTTCTATCTGGGGGCAAGGAGGTGTTATTGACGTGGATTTCACAGATGAAGCACTTCATACCAGCTTTCCATACGTGTTGGAGAATCGTGTTATTGGTAAACTGGTATCCATTGGTGGTGCAGACTGGGCTACCTATGGAGTCAGTGATCGTGGATTCAGCAACTCTCTGCAATTGCAATATCGCAATAACAGTATTCGGCTTGTGGGCTATGACTATGACCGACTATATGCCTATGCAGAGGAAATATATCGTGAGCTGCGAAAGAATAATCGTGTGACAGACTTGATTATCCAAACTCCAGGGCATGAGAATCAGGAGAACGAACTGTATATGGAGTACGATCGCCGCGCTTTTGCCTTGTCAGGATTGAGTCCGCAAAACGTATATTACTCTTTGAGAAATCTTTTAGAAGAAGGCAATGCTGCCGACATAGAGATATCCAAAGATGGAAAGATGCCTGTTGTGGTGCGTCCTTCTACTAAAGATTCGTTTGATGAGTGGCAACTAAGAAATTCATACGTTAATGTTGGAGGAAGAGATGTACGCCCGTCGAGAGTTATGGATATCAACCAACGGGAGGCCAAGAATATCATCCCACGGGAGAATCAGGAATATATACTTGACGTGACATTCAATGTTCTTGGCTCATATACCTATACATACAGGTTGTTGAGTAGAACGATAGAAAAGTATAATCACTATCTCCCTGTAGGTTTCCGTTGCAAGAATAGAACCTATGGCGCATACGAAGATGAGGGAACGCAATACTGGCTAATCGGACTGGTTGCTGTCATCATCTTCTTTATCATCGCCATCTTGTTTGAGAGTCTTATGCAGGCCTTGGCAGTCGTACTGCTGATACCGGTATCATTTATCGGACTGTTTCTTACATACTATATCACTGGTGTGCCATTCGGAACGGGTGGTTTTGCGGCAATGGTATTACTGGCAGGACTGACGGTTAACGCGGGAATCTATATAATTTGCCAAAATAATAACCAACGCGGTATCAAGCGCTATGTTACGGCATTTAACCATAAAATTATTCCTATCCTACTGACCATCCTGTCAACGGCATTAGGCTTGATACCATTCCTTCTTGACGGACCCGATGAGCAGCCTTTCTGGTATTCTCTTGCTATGGGTACTATAGGGGGACTGTTGGTTTCTGTCATCGCCATAGTGTTTGTCATGCCGGTATTCCTTAATCTATCAACTCAAAAACATACATGCTACAGATGCCACAATAACTGTCACAACAGCGATAGTCTACTACCCACTTAGCATCATGATGCTGCAAGGAAGCCTACACTTGTATCGAGCAGCGCAGCGGAATAGTTTTGTAGTAGATTTCAGATGGAAATACGTTAATCTTCTAAAATCTGTAATCAGTTAAAACTTTTTTTTCGTAACTTTGCCTCCCGATGAAGCATCTGAAAGAGATAATGATCAGTTTGTACCACCGTAAGTGGTTGAATTCCTTGGCTATTGTCAAAGTTAATATAGAAGAAACAGCGAAGAAGTAATGGCAAAGAAATTTGAAATACGAAATAGTACGGCAGAGTTCCTGACTTTCGTGGCAGAAGGTAAGGAGCAAGGCATACAAGTGCTATATAAAGATGAAACAGTGTGGGCTACGCAAAAGGCCATGGCCGTGCTTTTTGATTGTTCCGCTGATAACATCGGTTTGCATCTGAAGAACATATATGATACGAATGAATTGAACAAGGAGGCAACTACCGAGAAAATCTCGGTAGTTCAACAGGAAGGTGCGAGAGAGGTTCGGCGCAACACGTTGTTCTATAACCTCGATGCCATCATCTCCGTGGGCTATCGTGTCAACTCTATCCGTGCCACACAATTCCGCCAATGGTGTACCTATGTCATTCGCCAGTTCTCTTTGCGTGGCTATATCATAGATAAAAAACGCATGGAGAATGGGTCGTTCATTGGCGAGGACTATTTTGAGCATTTGTTAGCAGAAATTCGTGAGATTAGATTGAGTGAACGAAGATTTTACCAAAAGCTCACGGATATATATGCTACAGCTGTTGACTACAATAAGGATGCTCCTACCACACGTCTGTTCTATAAAAAAGTTCAGAATAAGATGCATTATGCAGTGCATGGGCATACCGCAGCAGAACTTATTGTGGAAAGAGCCAATGCAGAGAAAGAACACATGGGATTGACTACTTGGGAAAATGCACCTGATGGTAAAATCGTCAAGCCAGATGTAAGTATTGCCAAAAACTATCTAAAACAAGTGGAACTTGAAGATATGGGAAAACTTGTCAACTCTGTGCTTGACTTAGCGGAACGTATGGCAAATCGACATATACCAATGACTATGGAAGATTGGGCAAAGCGTATTGATATTATTCTTGAAGCTGGAGGTGATGTCGTATTACATGATGCAGGAAAGGTTTCTGCTGAATTTGCCAAGAGCTTTGCAGAATCAGAGTTTGAGAAGTACCGTGTGATACAAGACAAATTATTCAACTCTGATTTTGATAGATTCAATTCTTTACCATTTGATGATATTAAGAATTGACAGCCCAAGGATGAGGTGACTCCACATCACCCCATCCTCAGCTTACTTGTCTATGTATGATGCATGAAAGGCTTAGTTGCGGATTTGAGGTTACGGTATATTTCAAGTGGAAATACGTTAATCTTCTAAAATCTGTAATCAGTTACAACTTTTTTTCGTAACTTTGCCTCCCGATGAAGCATCTGAAAGAGATAATGATCAGTTTGTACCACCGTAAGTGGTTGAAATACGGCATCGTAACGATAGTCGCAATACTATTGCTGGGTGTCGTCGGCGAGAATAGTTTGTGGAATGTTCACCGCAATAAACGCCGTATCGTTGAACTGAAAGACGAAATCAAAGAATATACTGACCGATATAATAATGACCAGATGCAGATACGCCTGTTGGACAGTGACCCTAATGCAATGAGAAAGATAGCCCGTGAACGCTATTTTATGAAGGCTGACGATGAGGATATCTTTGTGTTGAGTGACGATCCGCGGACGCAATCACCATTTAATAGTAATAATGAGACAGCTGAATAAGATAGAGAGCTACCTCCTTTTAGCAGGTGGTATGCTGATGGTGGTTGGCGCTGGTGCCAGCCTTTTTTTGCAGTCATGGGCTGCTTATGCTTTTGCTCCCGGTGCACTTTTGTATGCTGCGATGCAGATGCAGCAACGTTATGACGGAACCAATATCACAGTGCGCCGCCTTCGCCGCATCATGCTCATCAGCGATGTGCTGTTTTTGTTGGCAGGCTTGATGATGTTGGCGAATAATTCCAATTTCCTTGGTCTCGATTTCTTGGTCTATTTGCAATATGTGCACAACAACTGGATTGTTTTGGTGCTCTTGGGTGCCATACTGCAACTCTATACAACCCATAGAATAGCTCACGAACTGGAAAAAGAGGCAAAAAAACTCTAAATATTTGCACAAATATATTAAATTGCGCAAAAATATTCCGTGTTTTCATACCATCGTAGTACTTTTGTAGCAACAAACGAAATTGTCTATGAAGAAAATTCTATATACTCTTGCTCTTGCGGCCGCACTTACTTCGTGTGTCGGCTCGTATAATGTGGAAGGTTCATCGTCGATTACCGCCCTTGATGGCAGTAAACTTTATCTGAAAGCTATCAAGAACAATCAACTGAAAAATCTCGACTCGTGTGAGGTGGTACATGGTGAATTTCACTTCTCGGGTACACTCGACAGTGTTCGCATGGCCAGTCTGTATATGGACGATGAGAGTGTGATGCCCATCGTACTGGAGAAGGGCGACATCGTAGTGAAGATTGAGGCTGGTCGCCAGATTGTAAGTGGCACTCCGCTCAACGATTCACTTTATGTGTTTATTGAAGAACACAACCGCTTGTCAAACCAGATGAACGAGCTCTCGCACAAGCAGAGTCAGATGTTGCTTGACGGTATAGACGAGGCAGCGATCAATGAGAAACTATCGATAGAAGCCGCCAAGATAGCCAGCGACGAAGACCGTCTTGTCACCAAATTCATAGAGGCTAACTTCGATAATGTGCTGGGTCCTGGTGTGTTTATGATGATTACCAGCCAGTATCGTTATCCTATCCTTACCCCGCAGATTGAAGACTTGATGTCGAAAGCCACAAAGGTTTTCAAGGAAGATCCTTATGTCAAGAACTACTATAAGACCGCACAGGAAAACGAGCAGCGCATGAATGGACTGGAAGAAGCGCCAACTCCTCCAGCCCCTCCTGCATCGCAGCAACCGTCAGCACCGCTGACTACTGTGCCACAAAAGTAACAGTATGAAAACAATCATATCAGGAGGAACCATTGTTAATGAAGGACGCGTATTTGATGCTGATATCATCATCAGCGATGGGCGCATCCTTGAAGTGACAGACCATCATCCCGAAGCATCGTATGACGAGTGTATCGATGCTTCGGGATGCTACGTATTACCAGGTGTCATTGACGACCATGTGCATTTTCGTGAGCCCGGACTGACCGACAAGGCAGATATCGACAGCGAGAGCCGTGCCGCTGCAGCCGGAGGTGTTACTTCGTTTTTCGACATGCCTAACACCGTTCCGCAGACCACCACACCTGAGGCTCTTGCCGATAAGTTTGCACGCGCCAGTAAAGAAAGCCATGTCAATTACAGCTTCTTCTATGGTGCTACCAACGACAATGTAGATACTTTCAGTTCGCTCGATATCCACCGCATACCGGGTATCAAACTCTTCATGGGTTCTTCTACCGGTAATATGTTGGTAGATAAGCGAGAGGCTTTGGAGCGCATTTTTGCAGAGTCACCGTTGCCGTTGATGGCACATTGTGAAGATACGCAAATCATTGACCGCAACATGGCGGAGGCACAGCGCCTTTATGGGCCTGACCCCAAAGTGACACATCATCCAGAGATACGCAGTGAAGAAGCGTGCTACGAGAGTACCCGTCTCGCTGTAGAACTGGCTCGCAAGTATGATACTCATTTCCATGTGGCACACCTTACCACAGCCAAGGAACTGACTCTTATCGATCCTGTGGCTTATCCACATATCACCGCAGAGGCAACAGTGGCACATCTTTACTTCTGTGACCGCGACTATAATGCGCTCGGCACCCGTATCAAGTGCAACCCAGCCATCAAAACCGTTGGCGATCGCCATGCCTTACAACAGGCATTGACCGATGGTCGCATCAGTGTTATAGGTACAGACCATGCGCCCCATCTGTTGAGTCAGAAAGAAGGCGGATGCAAACGGGCTGCCAGCGGAATGCCGATGATACAATTCTCACTCGTCACCATGCTCGAACTTGTCAATCAAGGCATACTGACCATCGATCGACTGGTGGAGTTGATGTGTCATCAGCCAGCGCGCCTTTTCAGCGTCCGTCAACGTGGATTCCTGCGCCCGGGCTATCATGCCGATATGGTATTGGTACGTCCCGATCATGCCTGGACAGTGACTCGCGACTGCATACAGAGCAAGTGTGGATGGAGTCCCATGGAAGGACACACCTATCTCTGGCAGGTGGAACGCACCCTGTGCAATGGTCATACGGTGTATGCCAACGGTAAGGTTGATACAGATTATATAGGAGAAGAGATTGCATTCCGATGAAGCTGACCTACGAGATAAGTGAGTTGGTGCCATACATCAATTGGATTTATTTCTATTATGCATGGCAGTTGCGCGATGCTGAGGCACAACAGCGGCAACGCAAGGATGCCGAAGCCGTGTTGGCAGAACTCAACGGAAAGTATCAGGTCTATGCGCTCTTTGAACTGTTGGAAGCCAATGCCGATGGCGACGACATCATGGCAGGTGGTCATCGCATCCCATTATTGCGACAACAGTCGGGCGATTGCCTGTGTCTTTCCGATTTTATCCGTCCGTCTTCGTCTGGGGTGAAAGACCGTATTGGTGTCTTTGCCACCAGTGTTGACCATGGCTTAGAGCGTGATTTCGATACCGATCCTTATATGAAAATGATGGTGCAGTTGTTGGCTGACCGATTGGCTGAGGCTGCTGCCGAGAAGATGCACGAGTCGGTAAGACGCACCTATTGGGGCTATGCTCCCGACGAACAATTGTCGATGGATGAACTTCATGCCGAGCGTTTTGTAGGTATTCGTCCGGCTATTGGCTATCCGTCATTGCCCGACACGAGTGTCAATTTCGTGTTGGACGAAATGATCGACCTCAAGCAGATAGGCATCCGACTGACCGAGAGTGGGGCGATGAAGCCCCATGCCAGTGTAAGCGGATTGATGATTTCCTTGCCCCAAGCACATTATTTCTCTATAGGCCGTATAGGCCATGACCAATTGGCTGACTATGCCAAAAGGCGTGGACTCCCTATTGAGGTAGTAAGAAAATTCTTGAGTTCTAATCTATGATGGTTCAATACGTTAATGGGATATTCCTGCTGATAGGTTTCGTCATTGCACCTTTGCTGTGTTATGGCGTCTGTCGCTGGCTGTTGCCACGACGCTGGCGATGCAAGATAGGCGTCGTTGGTGCGGCAGTGATCATCCTCTTGACTGTTTATGGCTGGACATTTGGTTCGCAACAATTGACTGTACGTCCTGTGACGATAGTCTGTTCCGACCTTCCCCAGTCTTTTGATGGCTATCGCATCGTGCAGTTTTCCGATGCCCATGTCGGAACGATGACGGGTTGGCGCAAAGCCATGCTTCAACGAGCGGTGGACAGTATCATGCATCAACGAGCCGACATGATAGTGTTTACGGGTGATTTGCAAAATATAGAACCACACGAACTTCCCGAACATCTTGCCCAGCTCTCGCGACTGAAGGCTCCCGATGGTGTCTATTCGGTTTTGGGCAATCACGACTATGCTGTTTATCAAAGGGCAGATTCGGCAACAAAAGCCGCCAACTGCCGGTTGACCTGCGAATACGAGCGCCGTGCCGGATGGCAACTGTTGCTGAACGAACATCGCACGATACGTCGTGGCAGCGATTCGCTTATCGTTGCAGGAATGGAAAATTGGGGTGTTGCCAAGCGCATGCCCCATCGTGGCGATGTAGGCAAGACACTCGCCGGACTGCAGCGCAGTGCATTTGTTGTTATGCTCGAACACGACCCGTCGGCTTGGCGCGCGCGCATACTGCCCGAATCATGGGCACAACTGACCCTTAGCGGACACACCCATGGCGGTCAACTCCGACTGTTTGGGTGGTCACCTGTATCCTTCACATACGATGAGTGGGGAGGTCTTTACCATGAAGGCCGTCGCCACTTGTTTGTATCCACAGGACTTGGCGGACTCATTCCTTTCCGCCTTGGCATATCAGGCGAAATAGTAGTAATCACATTAAAGAAAACACTATAAATGATGAAATACCTTTATCGTATATACCAAATCCTGATAGCACTTCCCGTTACTGTGCTGATGACTATATGGACAGCATTTATTGTTGGCGTAGGTTGCACATTAGGCAATGGTCACTATTGGGGCTATTACCCCGGTCGTTGGTGGGCAAAAGTCATTGCCCGCATATTCCTGTTGCCCGTCACTATAGAGGGACGTGAGCACTTGGAACCCAACCAGTCGTATGTTTTTGTTGCCAACCATCAGGGTGCTTTCGACATTTTCCTCATCTATGGCTTCCTCGGTCGTAATTTCAAATGGATGATGAAATATCAGTTGGGCCGCATTCCTTTTGTGGGCTATGCCTGCAGAAAGTCTCACCAAATCTTTGTAGATAAGCGCGGTCCGAGTCATGTGAAAGCCACCTACGACAAAGCACGCGAAACCTTGCAGCATGGCAATTGCAGTGTTGTGGTATTCCCTGAAGGTGCGCGTAGCTTCACCGGACACATGGGTAAGTTTAAGAAAGGTGCATTTGCATTGGCTGATGAACTCCAGTTGCCAGTAGTTCCGCTGACTATCAATGGTTCTTTCAATGTCATGCCTCGCATGAAAGATTGTCATTTTGCTACATGGCATCCGCTCAAACTCACTATCCATCAGCCCATTTATCCTATTGGACAGGGTAGCCAGAATATTCAAGCCACGATGCACCAGGCCTATGATTCGGTGATGTCGTCATTGACTCCCGAATATCAGGGTTATGTGGAAAATCCCGACCAATAGTCTTGAAGCGACTGTTTGAAATCAAATCAGTAACGCGCAGGCGGAGACCCATAAAATTCGATTTTTTTAAAATATTTGACTACTCGACTACCTAATGGTAAGCGTATCTGCGATGCTCATATATAGCTATCAAGAATTAAGAAAATTGCTCAGAAATAAACTGAGCAATTTTCTTTTGATAACGTTTGACAAGGGTATTGCCCATTGTTAGCCACGGGTATGGCCCAACATTTGACAAAAGTATAAGTGATATTTGCCAATAGGTTGCAGAACGTGTGTAACAAACAGAGACAAAGGCTGTTGGTGCGCTTTAGATGGTGTGTGGGTGAGCAAATACATTGAAATTGCTGAGTAAAACAAATTGATTTGCTCAGCAAAATAAATTGATTTGCTGAGGGAAAACAAATTGATTTGCTGCCCCAAACAATATTGACAGGGTAGTTATGGGGTATGTATAGATTTGCTTTCGCTATCGTTTTTTGCTAATTTTGCAGGCATAATTAACTCATATCATTTAAACACACGAATAAACACACGAAGATTATGTGAAAACTTAATTTTTTGGTAGTCTATAAGTATAAGTCAATCCCACCTTTCGGTATGATGACCGATTGGTGGGATTGCTTTGCTGTTATCAAACAGATGTGATGGGAATGTGGTAATCCGTATTGGGTTCGATGTCGAAGCATCGGTTGCCAAGGTATAGTCGCCCGCGTCCTTCATCACTTCTGATGCAGACATAATGGCGTTCCATCCGGATATGAATAATGCCATTTGGCGTGGGCACGCGACCCTCCATCCATTCCAAATCAGCCAAGTTGGGACGTGCTTCCCATGTTGCATAACCCGGTTGGGTGGGCTGTATGCCGAGAAAATAACGCCCTAACAGATAGACTGGCGACGCTCCCCAGGCATGACACAGACTTTTACCGTAAGGGCGACCATACATCGCCAGATGTTCTGTACCTTGTTCAGAAGGAATGTATTTCTCCCAAAACGAAGTGGCACCTTCTCGAAGCATACCACCCCAGTAGTTGCGTATCTCTTGTAAAACCTGTGTTTGCCTGCCCATCATGCACAGTGCCTCCAGTTCGTAAAAGCGCATATAGGGTGTGGTGATAGGATCTATTTTATTGTTTTCCATCACGCTGTCCACGATATTGCGCTTCGTAGCATCATCTACAATATTGTAGAGAATGGCAAATATATTGGGAAACTTCGTAATCTGATGGTTTGTCTCGCCTTCTTCAATGGCATGTTCCCAAGCCTGCCGATCATCGTTCCATAAGAGTTGTCGGGTCTTGCAGATCACATTTTCAGCCAGTTGCTGATAGGGGTCTGTCTGATGGAGTAGGGTAGCACAGGTGTGCATGGTCATCAGAGCCTTGTAGAACAATATCTGTTCGAAAGCCAATACCCCTCGTTTGTGCATGGGGAAATCCACCCAATCTACAAAAATCCAGTCGTCAGCCTTGCCTTCCACCAGTCCATCGCTATTGGTACGCTCTAAAACATAATCCATGAGCGTGCACATCTTCGGATACATCTCGCTGATGAAAGTGAGGTCGCCCGTATATTGGTAATAGTCGAGAATGGACTTAAACCAATAGAAGGTGTAGTCCATAATGGTATTGATGTGTGCAGTGACAGGGTCTTTCCCCCGTAGCTGACGTATGGTGCGCTTCACACATTCGGTGTCGAAACGCAGATAATAGTTCATCAGATAAGACTGTATGGCATCGCCCGACCATGTCCATCGGTCGCGCTTGATACCATCCAAGAAAAATTCGCGTGTGGTGAGATCCATCGTGTAAGCGCCCACTTCCCATATCTTGTTGAGCAGTTTGTCGGAACAAGCGAATGTACCGCTGTGGCTTTCGTTATACGGCGCATATTCATAGTCCATCGATAAGCTGTCGTAATGGCTATTGTCTGCAGTTTCCACATAGATATAGCGGAAAGCCTTGCTACCCAGTTTTTGATGGGGCGATACGACGTCGAGCGTTTCGCAGTGGTCTTTGTCGAGTGCTTCTTCACGACTCTCACCATAGTATATATGTGCCACACCAACCAGTCCCGATAGCCGGACGTAGCCGAAAGTTTCCCGTCCGAAGTCGTAGAGCATGCCTTCGCCAATACTTTCTTGTGCTATGGGTTCTTGTCGTAGTGTAGGCAGACGGTAGGCAGACGGTGGAGTGTCCATGCGGTCAAAGTTCCATTGTGCAGCTGGAACATAGATTCCAGAACCGTGAGCCACTCCGTTTTCATCAATCCATATCTTATCTTCATAGGTAGCTAACCATGATGAATTGCTTTGTATGGTCATACCTTTGATGAAGAGTGCGGGTGGGGTAGATTGGTTCCACACCTTGAAATTCAGTCGGTGGGCTCCTGCCGGAATCAGAAATTCATCAGGCATGCCAAACTGCAATTTGCCATCGAGCATGAAGTTGAACAGTCCTTCGGCCTTGATGTGGATGGTTTCTGACTCAGCCAACTCTACATTAGTTGAAAACTCTACCGTGGGCCAATGGGAATCTTGCTTCCAGAACGGAGGAAACATAGCACCCCGTTCTGTTCGCCGGTTATTGAATTGATTGCCGAGCCACACTTCAAAATCACCAGGATACCATATCCATGTAGCGTGCGGCATAGGGTTAGATGTCATCGCCATAGCGTTCGTGTGTGATTTGTTCAAGTGATTTTCCTCTTGTCTCAGGCGCACCGATAGTACCTATGAGCAGTGAGATAACAAGTAGGGCAACCATGCAGTAGGCAGCTACGGTAAAGCCTTCGCCATGTTCACCATATATATATACGAAGCACAGGCCCCATACTGCCGACAGGCTACGAACGATGAAGAACATCACTCCTTGTGCAGCGGCACGGTATTTGGCAGGGAACAATTCTGATGCCCACAACGCATAGAAAGCCTGTGCAGAGAACCCAGCCTGTATGCCCCACAATACGGTATAGATAATCAATCCCCAGATGCTTGTCACCCCTACGGTAATAACCATTCCCCATGCAGCAATAGCAAATATGCCGCCCATGAAGAACAGCCAGCGCTGATTGACACGATCTACAAGCATGGAGAAGATGAAAGTGGTGATGATAATCAACGTCCATTGCCCTACGGTCAATAGGTTGGCATCGGCATTAGACAAGCCACCGGCTGTCTCGAAAATATGGGGTTGGAAGAATCCCATCACCGATGCCACAAGATTCCATGTGAGATACATGCCAGCAAGGAATGCGATGGTCACAATGTTGACACGGTTGGTCAACAAACTGGCAAATGAGAATGCCGAACCCACTGCTGGTTTCTCTTGTTCGCGTTCCTGTGCGGCTTTCCATTCCGCCGACTCGTCGAGCTGGCGCTGCAAAAGCCATGCCACCAGTGCAACGAGAAACAATGAGGCGAATACGATACGTGAGCTAAACACGTTGAGCTCGGCTCCGCTACCCGTTACACCAAACATGGCAGCCAGTTCTTCTACCATATAAAAGCAGATACCTTCTGTTCCTGCACCTGCTGTGGGTGGCGCCAAAAGGGTTCCAAACAGCAGGATAAAAGTAGGACCTACACCCCATGCCATCTGTGAAATGCCGATATTGCGACCTCTGTTGCCTATCTCGCTACTCTCTGAGATATAGGTCCATGAGGCTGGCACTCCCACACCTACGCTGACACCGGTGATGAGAAATCCTGTCAGCAGCATGGGAAAATTGGTGGACAGGAGAATGAGCAACACACCGGTCATATATACCAGCATATTGTAGGTGTATATCACTTTTCTGCCATATTTATCGGCAAGTACACCGCCGATAATGGCACCAATGGCTGCTCCCAGACAGTTGGCACTGATGGCATTGAGCCATCCGAGATGACCTTCGGTCAGTTGCAAATAGTCTTTCCAGAGTGTCAGTCCTGCGGCTCCAGCCACAATGGCTCCCGCATCGAGATAGTTGGTCAGTGATACTGCGATAGTACTCTTTAAACTGTTTTTCTTGTTCATTGTTTCGAAGTGTTATAAGTGTTTGTTATTGGATTTACTATTAGTTTTTGGCACGTCCTGCAGACTGTTTGATGGATTCGCTTACTGATGGACCATTGTTCTCCCAGGTGTTGCCCGGTCCACAGGCATTCTTCAGATATTTCTCTTCTGGCGTCCAGTTGTTGCGCAGGGTGATATGGCTTGATCCTTCATCGGTATAGAGATAGAACCAGTGGGCAGGGTCGTGTACGTAGGAAGGGCGTGCAATGTCGCGCACTACATTCTCTTCAATGATAGTGCCTGGTTGGTTGCCCAGAGTATAGATGCCTGCACAGTCGTACATGTGTTGGGCATAATTATAGATGAGATTGCCTTTCACTCGGTTGTTGCCCATGCAGGTGCGGTTGCGATTCCATCCCCATCCCAGCGAGATACCGGTGTATGAGATGTCGTGGATGGTGTTGTGTTCGATATTCATTCCGTTGACATATCCGGCGGCAATAGCCACACAGCCCCAGTCTTCATTGGTCACATCATAGAATTCGGACTGCGCTACCGTTTGCATGCTACATACTTCTCGTTGGTCCATTGGCTTGTAGGGACGGTGGGTCTCCAGTCCTTCAGGTGAGAACGAACCGCAGACCAAACCGTTCATGGCAATATCGGTAAATACACATTGACTGACACGACCACCCTGACAGCCGATTTGATAGTCGAGACCAGAACCTCCCAGATGCTCAAAGCGGCAGTCGCTAAAACTAATATCATCACCGTGATAGATTTCTACAGCAGCGGCTGCACGTCCCAACCATCCTTGGTTGTCGAGCTTGTGGTTGTTGGGACGGTCAATCTGTGGTCGCAGTTTGTAGGCTTCAGTCAGATACATTCCTGCCTGCAAGGGCACATGACCTTGTGTTGACGGACGCAACCATGTGGTATGTGAGAAGTTGATACCCTGGATCGTGATGTCTTCCACTGGATGTTCGGCAGTGCCAACCACACGAAACAATGTTTCCAAAAGGGGAATGGTGGCTTTCAGTGACGAGGCTGTCTCGCCCTGTCGGGGCATGTAGTAGAGTTTGTGGGTCTGTATGTCGTGATACCATTCACCAGGCTGGTCAATGAGTTCTTTGGCATTGGTCAGATAGAAAGGTGATGGATGTTTGGTGTCGGGTGTCATGGGCGAAGGCCATGGGTGCTCAAACTGCAAGCGTGCTTCGGGTTGGTGAAAGGTGATTGCCGCTGAATCGCCCTCATAGCGTATGGATTTGATGCGGAGATTTGAGGTGCACCACATTTCATGAAGCACCATTTCTGCATGTGACGCCTTGGCTATGCGTTGTGCTGCCTGTCGCGGAATCCACAACTCCTGACGTTTCTTGTCATAGGTCATGATACGGCTCATCTGTTCAAAGTCTGCCACATCGCGTGCACGAACAGCTTTCTTGCCGTTGGTCCACAACTGTCGGAAATCGATGGGGCGACCGTTCACTTCGGGAACATCTGCCACAAGTAGTTTCCCCTCCCGTTTCCATGCAGATAGGTTGAGACCTCCACTGATGGTAGTTCCTTTTCCAGTGATGGTCAGATGGCTGTCTTCTGGTCGCAGGGTGATGGGTTGGTCAATATAATAGGTGGCGCTATCAGCCAACTGCAGTGTGACATTGGAGGCTTGTCCCAACCGATGCATCTCTCTGGCTTGTCTGATGGCATCTGTCAACGACTCGTTTTGGCCTACTGCGATATGGGCTGTTTGTTGGCGGTTGACAGGTGCTGTACGGTCCAGCGGCAACCAGATGCTCATATCGGTTTTGCCTCTGTTGTCCCATGCATAATATGGAATCAGACGGATCTTGGCAGTCTTTGTGTCTGGTTGTGTGATTTCTCGGTAAAGGGTATTGTTGTTCCATGCTTCGCCTTGGCGCAACAAAGCCTCTCCTTCCAAGGCTGTCACTTCATGACCGTCGATGGTCATCTTGACGGGAGTCAGTAGGATGTCAGCAGGAATGATGATGTCGTTGATGTGATGTTCACCCTCAATATCGTTGCTTTCCAAACAATATACCAACGGACCATACATGATGGCTACTTGGTTTTTATTTTCTTCAACCAACGGATTGCTTTCCATCAAGCGTGGACGCAATGGAATATTGATGCTGACAGTCTGTGATTTCTTTTGGTCTATAGCTACTGCCGTGTAGCTGTTGGCTGTAGCCTGTTGACCGTTTATCGTAGCAGACTTTGCCCATGACGGCATGCGTACCATCAATGTGTGGATGCCTTTAGCCTGATGGATATGGAGGTCTATCTGTCCGTCGAAGGGATAAGCCGTATGCTGTTCGATGTCGATACGCTCGGTTTTCAGACGATTTTCGCCAAAGAGATTGACATAGAGCGTGTCACTTTTTACAGCATAAGCATATTCCTGAGCTTCGCATAGTGTGCGCAGGGTGTTGGGCGGACAACAGAAACACGATATGTATTCCTGCCGCTCTTTGGGCCAGCGCATGGTGTAGGGGAACGAGGCGGTGCGACGCAGTGCCTCGGTATAGAAGAAACGCTTGCCATCGAGCGATATGCCACTGAGAATACCATTGTAGAGTTCGTTCTCCACATTATCTATATATTTGGCATCTGCAGTGTTTTCAAACATACGCCAAGAGAAAAGCAGTTGCCCAATCTGTGCACATATTTCGTTGTGGGCAGCCTCATTGGGCAGCTGAAACTGACGACCATAAGCCTGATGTATCTGTTGGATGCTGGGCTGATCGTAGGTTGTGCCATCGGGCGATACTCCATCGTAGAGCGCTCCGCATCCTCCCATGATATAGATTTTATGCTGGATAATGTCATCCCAGATCGCTGTCAGGTTCTTCATCAACTGTGCCTCTCCGGTCTCGGCATAGAGGTCTGCCACACCTGCATAGAGATAATTGGCACGTACGGCATGTCCCATGGCTTCATATTGTTGGCGGAAAGGTATGCGGTCTTGGTTGTGGTCTTCTCCGTTTTTTACCGAATCGCGTATGGCAATAAGCCCTTTGGCGAGTTGCAGATACTTTGGATTGCCAGTGGCACGATACATTTCGGCGGCACCCATATAGTGTGACGGACAGATGGCGTTGCGCGATAGTTCGGCGGCATCGTTGGTAAGAAAGTCGTAAAGGAAGTCGGCTGCTTTCTGTGCGCAGTTGAAAAGTGTCTTCTTTCCCGTTGCTCTCCAGTGTATGATACCTGCTGTCATCAGATGTCCAAGGTTGTAGGTTTCGAAATTCAGCCTTGAGGCAAAGGCCTTTTTATGGTCGTCGCCTATTTCAATGCCGATATTGGTATGGTCGCCAGCATGTGAGTCGATGCCGGCATTACGTTCTGAGATAACTACTGGCGTGTGGATGTAGCCGTCATTGCGCTGTGCCAAAGCTACCTGTTGGATAAACTGATCCATCAGTTCGTCGAGCTTTTTATCCTTGGTCACAGCATAGACAGCAGCGCAAGCTTCCAGCCATTTATACATGTCGCCATCATGGAATGGCGGTCCATGGTGTACTCCTTTGACGGTTCCTGCTGCCACTTCAAAATTTCGAAAGCCGTGAGAAAGATCGGGGTTGTTCCAAGTGTTCCACATGTTCCAAATACCGGTTGATGCAAAAACATTGAAACGGTCTCCCCAAAAACCTCCTGTCCATCGGGTAGCACCAATAGGCAAATTATGGGCATGAGTCTGCTGGCTGTTGCGTGTGTCGGTCAGTCCTTGTGCCTGTATGGCCATGGTGCATCCTGTCAAGAGGAATGCACAAAGCGTTTTCTTCATATACTTGTTTTTTGTCAGTCTTAATATCTATTTTATATTTAAGACGGACAAAGGCTTGTTTTGTCGTCATACAAACATCAAAGAACTCATCACTAAGTCGCTTACGAACAGTCCGCGACGGGTAAGATGCAGATGGTGGCCGGTAAGCTCCAGCAGGCCATCGCTTAAAAACGGTTGTGCTTCTTGGAGACAATATTGACGATGTTGCGGTGTGAGGATATTAAGATCGAGTCCTTCGCAGGTGCGAAGGGCCACGGTGATGCGGTCGTTGTAACGGGTATCTCCGTCGATGGACTCACTCTCAACAGGTAAATACCCATTCTCTATACTATCGATGTATTGTCGGATATCTGCCACATTCCATAGACGTTCATAAAGATTGAAGGAGTGGGCGGCTGCTCCTAATCCAATATATGGCTTTTCTTGCCAGTAACTGCTGTTGTGGCGCGACCGACGTGTGGGTTTGGCAAAATTGCTAATCTCGTAGTGCTCAAAACCTGTTGCGGTCAGACGGTCTATAAGACGCTCGTACATCTGTCTCGACAGTTCCTCATCAATCTCTTCCACTTCACCTCGTTGCATCATGCGATAGAGTGGGGTACCTTCCTCATAGGTCAGGGCATAGGCTGATAAGTGTTCCACATTGAGTGCAATGGCTTGGTTGATGTCATCGTCCCATTCTGGTAAAGTCTGCTTGGGGAAACCGTATATCAAGTCGATACTGATATTGTCAATACCCGCTTGCCGTAGTAGTTTGACCGCTGTACTTACTTGACAGGCTTTATGGCGACGGTGAAGAAACTGCAATCTATGGTCGTCGAAGGTCTGTACACCCATACTCACCCGATTGACAGGAAGTGACTTCAGTGCTTCTGCCAATTGTGCTGTCACATCATCAGGATTACATTCGATGGTCACTTCCTCTAACTGGAGGCGATACACCTCTTTTATATATGAGAACAACTGACGTAATTGTTGGATGCTGAGTTGGCTCGGTGTGCCTCCACCCAAATAGATGGTAGTGATGGTTTCTTCGGTAGGACGAAGTGACATCTCTTTGCATAGCGCATCAACATAGCGCTGCTGCAGGTCAAGACCAACAGTAGAATAGAAGCCGCAATAGATGCAACGGCTCGCACAAAACGGAATATGCAGATATAAACCAGCCATAATGGGTGCAAAAGTACTAATAAAGTTTAATATTTAAAAGCAAACGCTTGTTTTTCGCAGATAATTTCATAACTTTAGCCTCCGATAACTTAAAACGTAAAAAACCTAATAAAACTATAGTCCTATGAAAGTTTATCAGACTAACGAAATTAAGAACATTGCACTGCTCGGCAGTGCGGGTAGCGGCAAGACCACCCTTGCCGAGAGTATGCTTTTCGAAGCCGGTATTATCAAACGCCGCGGAACGGTAGAACAAAAGAATACCGTTAGCGACTATTTCCCTGTTGAACAGGAGTATGGTTACTCGGTGTTTTCAACCGTCTTCCATGTGGAGTGGAATAACAAAAAGCTGAACATTATCGATTGTCCAGGTTCTGACGACTTCGTCGGAGGTGCTATTACCGCCCTCAACGTTACCGATCAGGCTGTGATTCTCATCAACGGACAGTATGGTCCAGAGGTTGGCACACAGAATGCCTTCCGTTATACAGACAAATTAAACAAGCCTGTTATATTCCTCATTAACCAGTTGGACCGCGAACATTGCGACTTCGATTCGCTGTTGGCCAATATGAAGGAGATTTATGGCGACAAGTGTGTGCCTGTGCAATATCCTATTGCCACTGGTCCTGGCTTCAATGCAGTAATTGACGTGCTGCTGATGAAGAAATACTCATGGAATCCCGAAGGTGGTGCACCAACCATTGAAGACATCCCTGCAGAGGAGATGGATAAAGCAAAGGAAATGCATGCTGCCTTGGTAGAGGCTGCCGCAGCCAACGATGATACACTGATGGAGAAATTCTTCGAGAGTGAATCACTGACAGAAGATGAAATGCGTGAAGGTATCCGCAAGGGACTTGTTACTCGCAGCATCTTCCCTGTGTTCTGCGTTTGTGCAGGCAAGGATATGGGTGTACGCCGCTTGATGGAATTCTTGGGCAATGTAGTACCTTTTGTTAGCGAAATGCCTAAACTCCACAATACACGTGGTGAGGAAATAACTCCAGATGCCGCAGGTCCTACTTCTATCTATTTCTTCAAGACTGGTATGGAACCGCATATTGGTGAGGTGTCTTATTTCAAGGTAATGAGCGGAACACTTAAGGCTGGTGCAGATTTGCAGAATGCTGATCGTGGCTCGAAGGAGCGCATTGCTCAGATATATGCTTGTGCAGGAGCCAACCGTATTGCTGTTGATGAAATGCACGCTGGTGATATTGGTTGTACCGTCAAACTGAAGGACGTGAAGACTGGCAACACACTCAACGACAAGGATACCGACAATCGTTTTGATTTTATCAAATATCCAAATCCTAAATATTCACGTGCAGTTAAAGCCATTAACGAGGCAGAAACCGAAAAGATGATGGCAGCCCTGACTAAGATGCGTCAAGAAGATCCTACATGGGTGGTTGAGCAGTCAAAGGAATTGCGTCAGATTATCGTTCGTGGACAGGGTGAATTCCACCTACGTACACTGAAATGGCGTATGGAAAACAACGAGAAGATCAAGATTGAGTATATTGAACCGAAGATTCCGTATCGTGAAACTATTACTAAGGCTGCACGTGCCGATTATCGTCATAAGAAACAGTCGGGTGGTGCTGGACAGTTTGGTGAGGTTCACATGATCGTAGAGCCTTATGCCGACGGTATGCCTGCTCCTACAGTATTCAAATTTGGCGGTCAGGAATATCGTATCAACGTCAAAAACCAGGAAGTTGTTGACTTGGAGTGGGGCGGTAAGCTCGTATTCATCAATTCTGTAGTAGGTGGTGCTATCGATGCTCGTTTCATGCCTGCAATTCTCAAAGGAGTAATGGAGCGTATGGAGCGTGGACCGCTGACAGGATCTTATGCTCGTGATGTACGTGTTATTGTCTATGACGGAAAGATGCACCCAGTAGATTCTAACGAACTCTCATTTATGCTTGCAGCTCGCAATGCTTTCTCGGCTGCGTTCCGTGAGGCAGGACCAAAAGTTCTTGAGCCTATCTATGACCTTGAGGTATATGTACCAGCTGACTATATGGGTGATGTCATGAGTGACCTGCAAGGCCGTCGTGCACTTATTATGGGTATGGACAGCGAAGCTGGTTATCAGAAGCTTTCTGCTAAGATTCCTTTGAAGGAGCTGAGTAACTACTCTATAGCTCTCAGTTCTATCACTGGCGGTCGTGCTTCGTTCACCACTAAGTTTGCGTCATATGAGCTTGTTCCGAACGAAATTCAGCAGCAGCTTATCCAACAGCATGAGGCTGAAACTAAGGAAGAAGAATAATATTATAACGGATATAATAAGTTTTTTATAAGAACAATTAATCAGCGGATACTGCTCTTGAATGGGAGTAAGTCCGCTGTTTTTCTTTGTTAGATAACGTAAACAAGTATTTACTTCGTTATTATCCGATAATGGTAAAAAATACTTGTTGTATAGATTGAATCAGATGAATACACAAAAGAAAATGGCTGAACCAAAGTCCAGCCATTTTGATATGATGTTGTTCGACGGATTACTCGCCCTGAATAGCTGCAACACCAGGAAGAACCTTACCCTCGATGGCTTCGAGCAATGCACCACCACCAGTAGAAATGTAAGATACCTTGTCGGTGAGACCGAACTTGGTGCAGCATGCAACAGAGTCACCTCCACCAATGAGAGAGAATGCACCTTCTGCTGTAGCGGCAGCAATGGCATCACCAATAGCTTTTGAACCAGCGGTGAACTCATCGCACTCGAATACACCAGCAGGACCATTCCACAGAATGGTCTTAGCACCCTTGATAGCCTCTGCAAATTTCTTCTGTGCCTCTGGACCTGCATCGAGACCTTCCATACCAGCAGGGATAGCATTTGAAGGATATACCTCAATTTTAGAATTGGGCTTAATGGTCATGGTAGCAAAGTCGAGGTTGTCGCAGCAAACAGCATCTGGAGCCATTACCAACTCTACGCCCTTCTCAGCAGCAAGCTTCTCTACGTTGAGTGCTACATCGAGCTTATCCATCTCAACGATAGACTGACCGATCTCGCCACCATGTGCCTTAGCGAAGGTATAGGTCATACCACCACAGAGGATGAGCTTATCGGCTTTGCCGAGCAGATTCTCGATGATACCGATTTTTGAAGATACTTTTGAACCACCCATGATGGCTACGAATGGGCGCTTGATGTTGCCGAGAACGGCATCTACAGCAGCTACTTCCTTCTCCATAAGCAGACCGAGCATCTTGTTGTCGGCATCGAAATAGTCAGCGATAACAGCGGTAGAGGCATGTTTGCGGTGTGCAGTACCGAAAGCGTCCATAACATAGCAGTCAGCGTATGATGCCAAAGTCTTGGCAAATTCTTTCTGGCTGGCCTTCATAGCTTTCTTAGCCTCTTCGTATGCGGGATCCTCCTTGTCGATGCCTACGGGTTTGCCTTCCTCTTCAGGATAGTAGCGCAGGTTTTCGAGCAGGAGCACTTCACCGGGCTTCAGTGCGGCAGCAGCCTCCTGAGCCTTTGCACAGTCGGGAGCAAACTTTACTTCGGGTACACCGAGTGCTGCAGCAACGGCGTCTTTAATCTGACCCAGTGAAAGTTCGGGCTTTACTTTTCCTTTGGGTTTGCCCATGTGTGACATGATGATGAGTGCACCACCCTCGTCGAGGATGAGCTTCAGTGTAGGAACAGCACCGCGAATACGAGTGTCGTCAGTGATCTTACCCTCTTTGAGGGGTACATTGAAATCTACACGGACAATAGCCTTTTTACCGGCAAAGTTGTAATCTTTGATTTTCATAATGCTTTATAATATTGTTAGTTGAATTTAATGTTTCCATTTAATCGCACGCAAAGTTACGAAAAAGATTAAACATTGCGGTTGTTTCGATAGATAATTTTAAGTTTTTTAGACGATTTACTGATATAATGTAAGGCGGAGTTGACAAAATGTAGTCAACTCCGCCTTTTTGCTATATTTTATAAGGATGTTTGTTGTTTCTTATAGATTGATGTGCAGACGTGCTCCTACCACAATCCATGCACTGGGTTGCTCTACATTGCCGTAATCGACATAGTTGCGCGAAAAGATGTTGTTGGCTTGGGCATAGATGCTGTAAGTGGGTTGACTCCAAGTCAGTCTTGCATCAACGAGGTCGTAGGTATGGTAGGGCTTGGTGACGCCATCTACCGTGAGATATGTGCCTGTACGTTTCTGCATTCTGTAGTTGACAAGGAAACTCCAATGGTCGATAGGAGTCAGTTGAAGTGTTCCTACCAGTTTGTGGCGCAGATATTCCAGTTTTGACTGGCTCTCCAACTGATGTTCGTCGGCCTTGTCTTGGTCGTTGTAGCTATAGGCTACCGACAGATAGGACTGTGGCAGACGGAATAGATGTTCCAAATCGAGTCGAGCAGAAATTTCCGTTCCGATGGTGTTGACCTTGGTGAAGTTGACACTCTGCCATACTGGTTCTTCGGCTGTGGGGTCAAGCACCCAGTCGATGAGGTTACGGCTGTGGTGGTGATATATGCTGGCTTGAACCAAAAGTGCTGCAGAATAGAACTTAACGCCGCCTTCTAAGGCACGCAGTTCTTCGGGTTTGAGATACTTGTCTGCCTTGTGACCGCCTACACTATAATAGAGTTCGGTGAACGAAGGCATACGTAGCGATGAGTTGTAGCTGGCATAGATTTTCCAGTGATCACCCAAGCGCATGCTGGCATCGACACTGGGATACAGTGTGAACGGCATTTCGTTCCAAGTGTTTTTGAATGCAATGAATCCTGCTGACAACGTGAATTGTCGCAGCAAGATATTATGCTCTAAGTGGAAACTTAGGTTTGAACGATTGAGTCCATATTTGTAGTCACGCTCTGTACCGTGGATGTGTACGGGTGTATTGAGTGGTTCGCCAAGATTACCACTGATGATGTCTTCATTACGGAATTCTGCACCGAAAGCAGTACGACCAAGTGGTGAATCAAACCAGCTGTTGAGACTTAGTCCGAACACATCGGTTCTGTGATAGTTGTAGGGCACAGCTTCTTCCGAACCGCGAATCAGTTCGAAGCGGTCTTGGCTACGGTTCCAATATACCGAAGGACGGAAATTGAGAGCGCCACAACGTGTTTCTCCTTGCAGTGCAGTGAAGAATTTGGTGGTACGCTCATACTGGTTATCGAACTTGGCGCTGTAGAATGTGTTGCTGCCAAAGCCTTTGGAACTCAACCCTGCGTGCCAGTTGAGGTTCAATAGATTGCTGTCGTAACGTCCTTGATAGAACACTTTTCCTCCTTGATAGTCGCTATTCAGACTTCCAGCTTTAGAGCGACTATAGCCATCTGAACGTGTCATGCTGGCCGACAGACTCGAAGTGAGTGGCGAATTGTCGGGGCGTAACACCAAACGACCACCGGCGGTGAGATAACCAAACGAACCACCTTCGGCATGTACATCGGCACACGATTGTTTCTCGCGCTTTGTCACGATGTTGATGGCACCTGCCAGAGATGACGTGCCATAGACACGGCCGGCAGGACCCTCAAGTACTTCAATGCGCTCAATCTCGCTGATATCTACAGGAAAATCGAATGCGTTGTGGCCAGTCTGTGGGTCACAGATGTTGATACCATTGAGCAGGATGGCAATTTGCTCCTGCGTTCCGCCACGAATACCAATGTCGGTCTGCGCACCAATAGGACCGCGTTGACGCACATCGACACCGACGGCATACTTCAACAAGTCGTTAATACTTTGTACTGGCGCCGCTTGAATTTCGTCGCGACTCAGTACAGTAACCATTCTCGCAGCTTGCCCGTTGGCAAGTGGAGCGCGTGAGCCAGTCACCTCAACATCGTCGAGCTGAGCCTCTTTGGTGGTTGGGATAGTGTCGGTGGTTGCAGTATCGGATTCTTTTGCTGAAACTTCAGCAGCACTTGCAGATTGCAAGGTCGCTACGCTCAGCATTCCGATGGTAACCACACGTCCAACACAGGCAAAGAGAGCGTATCCCTTCCGTGAAAAATGACGGAAGCGGATGGCCTTGCGCTGATTGTAATTTGGTTTGTACATTGTGTGAAAAAAAATAAAACGGCGCAAAGGTACAATTTTTTTTTTGTATTTTTGCACCAAAATTGTGTAAAACAGATAAAGGAATGAAAGATTCGGTATTGATTTTGAGTGGCGGTATGGATAGCGTCACCTTATTATATGATGAGCACGAACGCATAGCGCTTGCCATCTCGTTTGACTATGGTAGTAACCACAACGGCAAGGAAATTCCGTTTGCCCAAATGCATTGTAAACGCTTGGGCATACCCCATGTAATCATTCCCCTCGACTTTATGGGGAAGTATTTCAAGAGTTCTTTGTTGGAAGGTGCCGATGCTATTCCTGAAGGTCATTATGATGATGACAATATGAAATCGACAGTAGTGCCGTTTCGCAACGGTATCATGCTTTCCATTGCCGTTGGCGTGGCAGAAAGTCACTCGTTGGCTTATGTCATGATGGCTAATCATGGCGGTGACCATACTATCTATCCCGATTGTCGCCCAGAATTTGTAGAGGCTTTCGATGCAGCTGCTAAGGCCGGAACATTTGTAGGCGTAAGGTTGCGTTCGCCTTATACCAACATGACCAAAGCGGATATTGCCCGACGTGGAAAAGAACTCGGCATAGATTATTCAGAAACGTGGAGTTGCTATAAGGGTACTGAGCACCATTGTGGAAAATGTGGTACTTGTGTGGAGCGTCGCGAAGCATTAGCAGAGGCTGGTATTGAGGATACTACCGTTTATGATGACTGATATGATGTGGAAATGTCCATGCGATAGTGATATAGAGATATTCAACTGTTGAATCTATTGTGATTCTATTAGGCGAAGATACAAATAATTCGATTTTTTTAAATATTCGACCACTCGACCACAAATGTAAGTGTTTGCTATATAGGTGAATATGCTTTTTGTATGGCCGTGTGGTCGAAATTTTTCTAAAACTCAAATTTCTGTATTATCCAAACAAGGCTCTTAATGCCTCTTCTACTTTGCGCACCGGGACAAGGTCTATGTGAAATTTCTTTTGATTCAGTCCACTGAGGTTGTAGCGGGGGATGATGATATGTTGAAATCCCAACTTTTCAGCCTCGGAAATGCGTTGTTCGATGCGAGCCACTGGGCGCACTTCGCCACTAAGACCTACCTCGCCTGCCATACACCAACCTTCTTCTATTGGTGTATCGACATTGCTACTCAGTACAGCGGCAATGACTGATAGGTCCATAGCCATGTCGGTGACGCGAAGACCACCGGCGATATTCAGGAAAACGTCTTTTTGCATCAGTTTAAAGCCTACGCGTTTCTCTAAAACAGCCAATAGCATGTTCAGACGACGCTGGTCGAAACCAGTGGCAGAGCGCTGTGGCGTGCCGTATGCAGCCGATGAAACCAGAGCCTGTGTTTCAACCAAAAATGGGCGAACACCCTCGATAGCGGATGAAATGGCAACACCCGAAAGACCGTCGTGGTCTTCGGTGAGCAACAGTTCGGAAGGGTTTGCCACCTGGCGCAAACCAGATTGTTGCATCTCGTAGATACCCAGTTCGCTGGTGCTGCCAAAGCGATTTTTTATGCTGCGAAGGATGCGATACATATAATGTTGGTCACCCTCAAACTGCACCACTGTATCTACAATGTGTTCGAGAATCTTCGGTCCAGCCAGTGTGCCCTCTTTAGTGATATGGCCAATAAGAATGACAGGCACACCGCTGGTCTTTGCAAAGCGGAGTAGCGATGAGGCACATTCGCGAACTTGCGATATGCTACCAGCAGAACTCTCCACATCTTCGGTGGAAATAGTCTGTATGGAGTCTATGATGACCACTTCGGGTTGTACATCACGAATATGTTCAAAGATAGCCTCCAAGGAGTTCTCGCATAGTATCAGGAAATTGTCGCTCTCTTCATGTGGAATACGTTCAGCGCGCATTTTCAATTGGTGAGCACTTTCTTCACCACTGACATAGAGCACACGGCGATCGGTCAGGTGGAGCATGGTCTGCAAGGATAAGGTAGATTTGCCAATACCCGGTTCGCCACCCAGTAATACAATGCTACCTGGTACAAGACCGCCACCCAGTACACGGTTCAGTTCGTCATCGTGCAGATCGATGCGAGGATCGTCCTTTGCACTGATGTCGCGCAGGGTCAGTGTTTTGCTTTTACGCAACTGATGTCCTACAGACGCAGCAGCCGACGCTGCCTGTTGGCGCGTGTCAGTCACACGGATTTCCTTGAATGTGTTCCACTGTCCACATGATGGGCATTTGCCAATCCACTTTGCCGATTCTTGTCCGCAGTTTGAGCAGACGTATGCTATCTTATCCTTTGCCATAATAGGCACAAAGTTAGTGATTTTTTTTCGGTGTTACAAAATTTATTCGTACTTTTGCATGCAAATGATTAACATGAGAACAATTATACCCGCTTTGGTTCTTGTGCTGCTTGTAGCAGCATGTGGACAATCGTATGAGGAAACGAAGAAACTGACACGCAAACAGCGTGTTGAAGCAATGCGCAAAGATTCGGCAGCGCTGAAGATTGCAGTTATGCCCACCATGGACTGTCTGCCTCTCTTTGTAGCCCAACACCACCAATTATATGATACGCTGAACGGCGGTGTCAGATTGAAATACTTTATGGCGCAGATGGATTGTGATACAGCCATTGAGCGTGGAAGAGTGGAAGGTGTAATGACCGATTTGATAAGAGCAACCCGTATGACCCGTCAAGGTACGGCATTGAGATATATGGCAGCTACTAATGCCTATTGGCAACTTGTAGCCAATCGTCATGCACGTCTCAAACATCTCAAACAGTTGGATGATAAGATGGTGGCAATGACGCGCTATTCTGTTACTGACTGGCTTTGCGACTATGTGGTTGATTCAACTAAAATCAAGTCGGAAAAGCTCTTCCGGGTGCAAATCAACGATGTGGATGTGCGTTTGCAAATGCTTCGCAACAATGAACTCGATGCTTTTTTCATGACCGAACCGCAGGCTACGGCAGCAAGGATTGGCAAAAACAATGTATTGCTTGATACGCGGAAGATAGATGCATGGATGGGTGTACTTGCTTTCAGAGAAGTGGAGATGCGTCGTCCAGAGCGCCATCGTCAGCTTGAACTCTTTATGAAAGCCTATAATGCAGCATGTGACTCTATCAATAAATATGGTGTGAAGCACTATAAACCGCTGATAGTAAAATACTGCAGGACAACCGAGCAGGTAGTTGACTCTCTTCCAGAAATGAAATATCGCCATGCTGCTGGTGTCAGAGACAAGGATGTGGCACGTGCGGAGAATTGGTGGAAGAAAAAACATTAACGATAAAAATGCCGATGACCGACAAAACTTCTTTGCTGGGCAGCCATTTGGCAAGGGTCGCCATACCACTTAGATACGGAAGTGTAGGTATGGCCATTGCAGAAATGGAGAATTTGCTGGCAGCGTGGCCACAGGTGCATACTGCCCAAAAACTTGATGCCATTAAGGACGAATATAGCCAACTGCGCACTGATTGGCAGGACAATATGGATGTGCCCATCTATAAGGAAATCTATCAGAAATTGTTGCAACGTGTCTTTGTGCTTTATGCCAATCTCGCATTGTATGATAAAATTAGCAATACACAAAATCTCGCAGCCATACACGCTGAGGTGAGAAGCCAAAAAGCAAAACTCTCTATTGGGCAAATGCGACAAGAATTGGAATCCTTTGTGGCAGATACCGCCATGCTGTCGCTCGAACAGCCGCATGTCAGAGAACAGAAGAGCCGACAACTCTATGCGGAGCACCAAAATCGTATAAATAATCTTTTCAACTTCTTGTTGACTACCAATTCATGGCCTGCTTCGGTGGGGCAAGATATAGAGGAACTGTTGCTCTCACCTGCAGTTGATACAAACGATCAGCAGATATTGGTATCGGCAATTACGCTATCGTTGCTCATCCAGTTTGATATTGTAAAATTCAAAACCATGATTCGTGTCTATCGCCATGGCACCGACGAGGCTGTGCGGCAAAGAGCACTTGTGGGATGGGTGCTGGGAATGGACGAACAGTGGAATAAGGTATATCCGGAACAGCGCCAAATGATAGAAGAACTCTTGCAGTCAGACACCATATGTCGTGAACTTACCGAACTGCAGATGCAAATGGTCTATTGTATGGGTACGGAGCGCGACGCAACAAAAATACAACAGGAAATAATTCCAGATATACTGAAAAATAAACCGCTACACATCAAACCTGAGGCACTTGAAGAGGAAGATATCGAAGAGATGATCCATCCGGAAGAGTTTGATGATAAAATGCAGAAGATGGAAGAATCGTTTGGACGCATGGTGGATATGCAGAAACAAGGCTCGGATGTATTCTTCGGTGGTTTCTCACAGATGAAACGTTTCGATTTCTTCCGAGATATGAGCAATTGGTTTGTACCTTTTTTTATAGACCATCCGCAGTTGCAATCCTTCAAAGCGGCATGCGATAAGCATCCATTCCTCCGACAGATAGTGGCAAATGGCGAGTTTTGCAATAGTGACAAGTACTCGATGGCATTAGGCTTTGAGAAGTTTGTCCATGCAATGCCTGCCGAAGTGTTGAAAACTATGGACCAGGGAGATGTTCCGCTGGATATGCTCAACCAGGGTATTAAGCCCACTGCTGAACGATTGCGCCGATCATATCTTATGGACCTTTATCGTTTTTACCGCCTTTATTCCTATCGTAGCGAATATCGCAACCCATTTCATGTAACCGATGACCACGAAATGGGTGAATGTCTCTTTATGGATCGAGATGTATTTAGAGACACAAAGATAGAGCCGCTTAAGGATGATGTAGTGCAACTGTTGCGCCGACGCAAGATGGCGGAAAGTAGCAGAAGATTGCTCGACAGTTATGCAGAAAGTCATCGCGGATTGCAGTATTATCTGTGGATAGGTGACTATGAGAAGGCTTATGAGTGTGATTCCAATAATGAACGCGCTGAAGCAGGCTATGCCCGACAGTTGTTTGGCAATGCCGACTATGAGAAGGCAGAACAACTCTACGATCGACTGATTGCACAATGCCCAGAGAAAATGGGCTATATGCTCAATAAGTCTGTGTGTCTGTTATATCAGAAACGATATGAAGAAAGCCTTCAACTACTCTATCGCCTCAACTATGAACACCCCGATGATGCTGCCGTGATGCGTATATTGGCATGGACTCTGGTTTGTGACCATCGGGAGCAACAGGCTGATACTTTCTACCAACGGCTGATAAAGATGGAGATGATGCAAGCAGATGATTATCTGAACCATGGTTATTGTCTTTGGTTGCAACGAAAGGTAAAGGATGCTGTCGATAGTTTCAGAAAGCATCTCTCATTGATAGATAAGAAAATCTATGATGTTGATTATTTCGACCGACAGATGTTAGGCGAAAGAGGTATTGACCCTACGGAGATACAGTTTATGCTCGACCTTGTATTCTCCTAACAACAGATATTCATAAGCTAAGTATATTCGTCCCAAATGTTGTCAGCGTTTCTCCTGACAGCATTTGGGATTATTTTGATTGTGTTATATTATAGGGATTATGGATATACCCGTTATCGGTTGATGTAACCGTCTAATACGGGTTTCAACTTATGGTAACACCAGGTCCATCCTAATGGGATGCCAACTCCTGCGATGGCATAAAGTATCCAGAAATAATCTTCCTTGGCATTGTAGTGGATTACCATGTGACAACCGATTTGTGCGAAATCCAAATCATAGTAGGCTATCTTCAATAGACTTACAACCTTGTAGCTGATGATATGGAATACGAAGATGGGCAGGGTGTGGTCACCGCAATATACAAGAAAACGATGGATACGTCCAGGATGACGGTCAAGCCATCGTGCGATATTATAGGTCATAAGGAAACCACACAAGGCAGGAATCGGAAGTGATAAAAACTGTGTGTAGGTGGAACGCCAGTTCATGTTGGCAGTAAGATAATGGGAAAACAACCATACTACAACACCAAACACAAGTGTTGACCACCATGTGGCTTTATAATGTCCTTCCCATTGGCGAAACAGAAATCCGCATCCGAAGAAGAACATACCCATCAATTCTCTGTATCCTCCTTGTACCAAAGTGATAATGCGAAGGCCTTCATAGGCTTTCCATCCTGCAAGCAGTAATGCAATCAAGCATACCAAGAGCGTGGTAATGACTGTTCGGTGGTTACAGATTACCAGCCTTATTCTTGAACTCCATGCTTTATTGTCAGTAGTGTTGCCTGCTGTATGCTGTTGCAGCGTGCTGTCTGTCCAGCCTATAATTCTATTTGAAATCTTATAGCAAACCAAGAAACCGATACTTGCTACAAGCAGACCGCGGAAAAACCAGAATGCTCCACACAGAAACTCATCATATCCTCCCATAGCAGTAAAGATAGTCCAAAGGTTTTGTTGTATGCGATGAGGACTATAGGGATGGGTTACTCCACCAGTCCAGTTACCGTATTGCTCATTGAGAATACCGATGTCAAACATCGTGTTGTGGAGGATAAGGAAGAATACCGACCATGTGACAAAAGGAAGATATAGTCCTTTGAAGCGTTTTTTGATAAAGGTTGCCTCGTCGTTGATGTATCGCACAGAGAAGAAATAGCCGGCTGTTATAAAAAACAGTGGCATGTGGAATTCATAAAGGAACGCTCCTAAAGCATCGGGACAGTCGGCATGTCCGATGACCATCAGTATGATGGCCAATGCTTTGCAAATGGATATGACAGTATTATGTGGCATAGAAATGGAGTTAGAGTAGTGGAGCTAAGAGATGGGCAAACTTACCAACGAATCTCTGCCATGGGGTACGGAATTGTTTCCATGTTGTTGGAGTTAGCAAGAAACTCTTTTTTGTATCGCGTATAAACATCTCATCAAGTTCGCGTGTGGTACAACGGTCTACGATGACTGCATTCTCTTCAAAGTCACATTTCAAACTTCTGGCATCGAGATTGGTACTACCTACCGTGCAGTAACGTCCGTCAACCATCATGATTTTAGAATGGTGGAACCCGGGTTTATACATCCATACAGTGGCTCCACGCTTCATCAGTTTATGTGCCTGATAGTAGGCACAGTCTGGTGTAAGGGGAATGTCACTTTTCGCTGACTGTATAATTTCTACCTTTACACCTCGGCGGATAGCACGTGTCAATGCTTTTGTCACTTTGGGAATGAGTGTGAAGTAGGGATTGATAATCTTGATAGAATCTTGTGCCTGATTGATGGCATTAATATAAAAGGTACGCATAATTGCTGGCGTACGATAGGGCTCGCGGTTGATAATAGCTACTGTCTTTCGGCCTGCTGTTGCTGTCGTATCGGGCTTGAGTCCTACAAATTTTGTGTCTGTACCGCCACGATAGTATTTCGCGCCATGTACATTTTCGCCAGTAGTACGGTTCCATATTCTGATAAATATGGCTTGCAGTTCGTTGACCGCATCGCCTTCTATTCTACAGTGCATATCGCGCCATTCCCCTACTTGTTTCGTACCTTTTATATAATAGTCTGCCACATTCATGCCACCGGTATAAGCCACTTTACCATCGATAACTACAATTTTTCGATGGTCGCGACCGAAGATATGGTTAATCCAAGGGAAGCGGATAGGGGAGTATTCTACGATATTGATACTGTCGGCACGCAATTTCTTAAGGTGACGTTTGCGTAGCGGCTGGTTATTGGAGTCGTTGCCGAATCCATCGAACATGGCTCTTACTTCTACACCTTCGCGACGTTTCTCTCTGAGAATATCAAAGAGTAACGATGCGATACTATCGTTGCGGAAGTTGAAATACTCCAGGTGGATGCTGCTCTTAGCTTGTCGGATAGCTTTGAACATATCGTCGAATTTTTCCTGTCCCGACATGAGTAGTGTTACACTATTGTCGTGGGAGAAGCGTATTCCGTTTGCTTTGAGTGTACGAACAATCAGCGAGTCGCTCGTTTGAGCACTCGCTGATAGTGATAGTAGGAAAAACAGGGTTAGAACCTTATGCCGTAACATGTTTGTTTTCTTGCTGCTTGCTGGATTGTTTTGTTACTATTACTTGCTGTGTTTCATGCGGTACTCCAGTGGAGTCATGCCATACTTCGATTGGAAAATATTGATAAAGTTTTCGGCAGTCATGAATCCGATGTTGATAGCCAGCTCATTGAGGTTGAGGTTGGTATTGACCAGCAGTGTGCAGGCATGTTTCAGTCGAATTTCGCGAACCAGTTCGGCAGGTGTCTTGGTTGTGATATTGCGTATCTTATGGAAGAAAGGTACACGTCCCATACCCATCGCCGAAGCCATCTCTTCTACGCTGATTTGTCCGCGGCTCATATTTTGCAGTACATATTGTTCCACATTTCTCATGAGTTGTTGGTCCATGATGCTACTCATAGAGTAGTCGCCGATAGTACCGTCCCCATAGTATTGACGTGCAATTTCCTTGCCGCTCTGTACGGATTTGTCTTCTTGCTTCTGCTCTTGCTCGTCAGTTGTTGACGGCTCAGGAGTTGTAGCTTCTTCATCAATCGGCTTTCTACTGGGTTTGCTGGTCAACGTAGCTGTTGTCATGCTGGAGTTCTGACTCTCCAGTCGGCGTGTTTCATAGCCTTCGATAGTGTCGTGATCTACCAGAGCGGCACCCAGTCCGAGTAGTACGTTGAAACGTGAGACAGCCTCTTGTACGTTAAACGGTTTAGCAATATAATCGTCAGCCGAGAGCGTGATATTATTGTTGTTCATATCTTCCTGAGACAACACTTGATCTGTCAATAGTACGAATTTGATGCGCTCGGTACGTGGATTACTCTTCAACTGGTTGCAGAGCATACTACCTGTCATATAGTTCATGTCATCTTTGCAGACAATGAGGTCAGGGTGCAATGCTTCCACTTCAGCCCGTGCTTTCTTAATATCATCATAGAGATGTAGATGGTAAATTTCGCGCAGATGGGCTTTGAGGAACGACAAAAACTCGTGGTTATCATCGATTATCATCACGTGAATATCCTGTTGAGTGGTAGTTTCGATGCGTATAGGCTTGATATCTGCCGTCAGTGCAGGAGCTTCTACTTGCGACAAATCGAGACTACCTCTTGCACCCAACTCCAGTCTGTCATGGGTTTTGTTCTCGGCTTTTTCTTCCGGATGCTCCAGTGTTGTTTGCATTTCTGAGATACGGGTGATGACCTGTAGCATTTGGAAGTGGAGAGAGTTGAGTTGTTCTTTTCCTTCAAGAGAGTGTTCCTGTTCAGAAAGATTCCCGATGATTGTTGTCATTCTGGCCATAGGTTGGCGTAGGTCATCACTTGCCAGTTTTATTTCTTCACGCTGTCGTTTCAGTTCGTCTATAACGGTGCGTTTGTGGAGCATCAGTGTTCTCATCTTCTTGAATCCATATCGCCAAGTGCATAGTATGATGATGGCGATGACAACGTAGATGGTGAGCATCCACCATGACAACCACCATGGGCGGTCGATAACAATTTCGAGGGTACGCTCTTTATTGCTGACAGCACCATTGGCGCTTACTGCTTTAACGTGAAGGGTGTATGTTCCACTGCTGAGATTGCGGAATTTCACACCGTGAAGCAGTGCATCGCCGTTGCGCCAGTAGTTGTCGCGTCCTTCCATCCAGTACATGAACTGCAGGCGCTCGCCTTGGTTGTAGTTACCTGCAGCGAATTTGATGGTGAAGTTGTTTTGACCATTCTTCAGTTCAATGCGTCCGCTCTCGTTGAGAGCTTGTACGAGAATCACATGTCCATCGTATTCATGACCTATCTGTATTTCCTCTTCTCCTACAAAGAGCTGTGTGAGCATTACTTTTGGTAAACGTTCCTGGTCGTTCTTGCCCGATTGTCTTGCCCAGTTCACTCCATAGAGACCTCCGAAGAGCACATTTCCGTCTGCTTTAGTGAGTATGGCACCCATATTAAACTCATTGCTTTGCAGTCCGTCGCTGGTATTGTAGTTGTAGAGACCATAGTTGAATGTACCATTTTCATGGTTACGCTGCACTACGATACGGCTAATACCATTGCTTGTGGTCACCCATAGGTTGTGGTTTTTATCTTCTGTAATACCGCATATAGAGTTGTTGCAGAGTCCGTTCTTCTCTGTGAGATAGTTGAGCGTGTCGTTTTCCAAGTTCAGAATATTCAAACCTTCGCGTGTTCCAACCCATATCAATCCTCTTGAGTCTTCATATACCTGTGTGATATAGTTGTTGGTAAACGTTTTTAGATTTGATTTGTTTCCTGTCAGCACGGTTTTGTCACGTGTAGAGAGGTTCAATACGATAAGACCTTCAGCCGTTCCTGCCAGCATTGTGTTGTTTTTTCCGTAGAACAGACAGGTCACATTGTTGGTGTTGAGCATACCATTTTCACGTGTATATGAGGAGAAGGTATTCATCTGTGGGTTGAACACCTGCAGTCCACCGTTGGTTGCAATCCATACGTTGCCGAACTTATCGCTTGTTAGTGCATTGACATGGTCATCGATCAGCGTCTTTGCACTATCACGGGCAACAGAGAAGATCTTAGCATATCCATCTTTGATGCGAGTCAGTCCGTTCTGTCGTGAACCCACCCAAAGGCTTCCGTCAGAGGTTGTTGTCATGCACGAAACCTTCTGGCTGGCAAGAGTTCCCTCGTAGCCTATTACACCATGGTCACTTGTTCCAAACCATATGCGACCGCTGTTGTCCTGTGCGATGGCAGTGATATCGCCATTGAAATTGCTTTGGAATTTATAGATGTTGTCGCCGTAGAATGCTACACCCGATTTCTCTGTTCCCACCCAAAGCAGGTCAGTATCATCTACGTATAGGCTTTGTATGCCGATAGTTTCCTGTTGTGTGCGTGCATCGATACCGTTGGTGGGACGTACAGGTTCCATGATTTGTGCCTCAGTATTTGTTCTGATGAGTCCCATACGGTCTGTACCTATCCATATATTTCCAGCTTTGTCGCCCACTATGCCATTGACGCTGTGATCCACCGATATACCAGTGAGTCCCAGTTGGTTGCCTATGGTAGTATCCCAAGTGTTAGAGGTTTTATTGTAGCGCATCAGTGTGCCTTGTCCGTAGAGCCATATCACATCGTTTTTGTCAGCAAAGACTTTGAGTGAAGAGGTATGGCGCAGATGTTGTTGAGCAATAAAGTCAGTCTGCCATACGGTATGCTGTTGGTGCATTACGTCGCAGCAAACCAGTCGTCCATCGTTGTACACGATGACTGCGCCATCTCGACATTCACCGATAGAACATATAGTTCCCTGTGGCACGCCGTGTGCATCGTTGGTATAACCAAATTCATAGAGCAATTGTTGTTGCATGTTATAGGCTACCACACCTTTGTTTGGAATGGCTGCCCACAGGTTTTTGTGTCTATCGAAATATACCACGGTGGGTTGTCCTTCAATGCCCATAGCGGTATAAACCTGTTTCATATCTCGTTCGAATGTTTCTGTTTGTGGGTGATAGACGCAGAATCCAGTGAGGGTTTGCACCCAGATGTTACCGTCCAATGCTTCTTGCAGACTGATGATATAGCTGTCGGGTAGTGATGAACCATCCTGTGAGTTGCTCTGAAAACTCTTAAAGGTATAGCCATCGTAGCGGTATAGCCCCGCAGGTGTTCCCATCCATACATATCCTCTTGAGTCTTTAAGTATGCAGTTAATCTGACTACTGGTCAGTCCGTTGCGCACGTCAAGCGTTTTAAACAAATAGATGCCGGCTGCTGCGATTGGCATGGCCAGCATGAGGATGATTAATAGTTTTTTCAGTACTTTCATTGTCAGTATCTGTTATTACAATACGCAAGCATAACGGTCAACGACTCCCAAGAGTTGGTTTTGTTCATTGACCACGAGCACGTTATGTATTTTGTTTTGATTCATTATTTTCTGTACTTCAGAGATTTTGGCTTGTGGCGAAACCTTCTTTGGTGTACGTGTCATGATGTCTGCCACAGTGCGGTCGAAGAATTCGGCCTGCCATCTTTCCATGGCGCGTCGAATGTCACCATCGGTGATAAGTCCGGCAATTTGTCCATCTACGATAGCTATTCCCAGTCCGAGTTTACCTTTGCTTACCAGTATAATGGCATCGCCCAAATGCATATCGGGTGATAGGATAGGGAGTTTTTCGGTAATCATCACATCTTGTGCAGTGGTCAGTAATCGCTTGCCGAGTTCGCCACCGGGATGGAATTGTGCAAAGTCTTGTGGTCGGAAATGGCGTTTTTCCATCAGTGCCACAGCCAGTGCATCGCCCATAACAAGTGTTGCCGTTGTGCTGCTGGTTGGTGCGAGATTGAGTGGACAAGCCTCTTTTTTTACTGCGACATTGAGGTGACAGGTGGAGTATTTTGCAAGTAATGACGTTGGGTTACCGCTCATTCCTATGATAGGAATCTCCATGTGGAGTACCATTGGTATGAAGCGTAGCAGTTCGTCGGTCTGTCCTGAATTGGAAATGGCGAGTACCACATCGCCTTTCGACATGACGCCAAGGTCGCCATGATATACATCGAGTGGATTGATGAAAAACGACGGTGTGCCTGTAGATGCCAGTGTGGCAGCAATCTTTGCACCGATGTGTCCGCTTTTGCCAACACCGGTGACAATCACTTTTCCATGGCAGTCGTAGATGAGTTCTACGGCTTTGTCGAAGTTGTCATCCAGTTGTGGTATCATGTCGAGCACAGCCTGTGCCTCGTCTTTAATACATTGTATGGCGTATTCTCTTGTTGTCATTGCTCGTTTGGTTGTTGTTAGTCGTTTTTCAGAAGTTTTGTTATCAGTTCTTCCAGACGGTCTAGTTCCAGCATATTGGCGGCATCGCTCAGTCCGTTGTCTGGGTCTGGATGTACTTCAAAGAACCATCCTGTGGCTCCGAAGGCTTTTGCCGCCATAGCCATCTGTGGTACGAAACGTCTGTCACCGCCGGTTTTTCCGTTTGCACCGCCTGGGCGTTGTACGCTATGTGTGCAGTCCATGATGACGTTGGGAACGATCTCCAGCATGTCGGGTATGTTTCTGAAATCCACTACCAGATTATTGTATCCCATCATGTTGCCACGCTCTGTGAGCCATACGTCTGTAGCCCCGGCCTCGCGTGCTTTCTCTACGGGATAGCGCATGTCCTGTCCGCTTAGGAACTGCGCTTTTTTGATATTGACGATACGCCCGGTCTGTGCAGCTGCTACGAGAAGGTCTGTTTGCCTACAGAGGAATGCCGGTATCTGTATTATATCTACCACTTCGCCTGTCGGTTTGGCTTGCCATGCTTCGTGTATATCGGTAAGTAGGCGTAGGCCATATTTGGTTTTTACATCTGCCAGCATCTGCAGTCCACGGTCAATACCCGGTCCACGGAAAGAGTGGATCGATGTGCGGTTCGCTTTGTCGAACGAAGCTTTGAAAATAATGTCGGTGCCCAATCGGTTGTTGATGTCCACCAGTTTTTTAGCCACAGTATCGAGTAGTTCGGCTGACTCGATAACGCAAGGCCCTGCAATGAATGTTGCTTTCATGTTGTCCTGTATGTTTTAAGACGCAAAGTTAAGCAAATTATTTTATATTTATATTACGTGGCAAAGTTAAGCAAAAAAACGCGGATAATCTTATTTTGTGTCAACAAAATGATTGCCACACTCGAAAAAAAAGGCAAAATATGCTATTTTTATAGTGAGAATCCCTATATTTGCAACAGATTTTATACTCGGAGGTTGGTTTTCCCATCCTTCAATTGTTAAACTTCAAAACAATAAAACAATGAAAAAGTGTTTCATGACTCTCGTAGCTCTTGTAGTGGCTACAGTGGCAAGTGCCCAGGTTTATGTGGGTGGTAGTGTTGGATTTATTGGTAGTTCACACGATGGAACAACCAAGAACAACTTCCAAATTCTGCCGGAACTTGGTTTCAAACTTGAGGATAACATTGCCGTAGGTATCGTTCTTGGCTATGCTCAGGATGAAGTGTCTGTTGAAAAGACGGTAGCAGGATCTACAGTTACTGTTTCTCAGAAGGACAAGCAGTTCCGTATCAGCCCTTATTTGCGTTATACCGCTCTGAAATTTAAGTGTGTTGATGTATTTGTTGATGCTGGTCTCGACTACATCCACTCTGATAATGGTAGCGTGAAGAACAATACTTTCGGTCTTGGTGTACGTCCCGGAGTAGCAGTTAATCTGAACGATAAACTGAGCTTTGTTACCCATTTCGGTTGGTTGGGTTATCAGAATTCAAAGGATGATTACGATGGTGCCAAAGCTACTAACACTTATGGTGTAGCTCTTGACGGCAACAATCTGACCTTCGGTCTCTACTACAATTTCTAAAGTATAGCGATAGTTAATACGTTACAATAATCATTCGCCCGGCAATTCCATCGGAACTGCCGGGCGAACTGTATTCTGTATGAGTATTAGTTGTTGTGCAGATGTATATCTTGTTGTGGGAATGGAATCTCGATGCCGTTGGCATTGAGCGTGTCGTAGATGGTTTTGAGCACATCGCTTGTCACATGTGAACGCTTGGTAGCTTCCGACCATACGAATATTTTGAGGTTGATACTTGAGTCAGCCAATTCGCCCACAACCGATTTGGCAGTCTTGGTAGGGTCAGTCCATTGGTGGTGCATATTGTTGACAGCCGTGTCAACCAGTTCCGTCACTTGTTGCAAGTTACTTCCGTATGCCACCCCATAGTGTATAGTTGTCAGTATATACCCATGGTTGCGAGTCAGATTCTTGTAGTTTTTAGAGAACAACTGTGAGTTTTGGAAGGTAATCACCTCACCATATACCGATTCAACAATGGTCGATGTATAGTTGATGGAAGTCACTTTTCCCATGGTTCCATCCACTTCAATCCAATCGCCTACTTTGATGCGTCCTGTCATGAGAGAAATACCGTAGTAGATATTTTCGATGATGTCTTTCGATGCAAATCCGATACCGGTTGACAGTCCGCCTGTCACTACCATCAGCCATTCGAGCGACACACCGAGCACGCTCATCGTGATGAGGAACCATGCGCCCCATACCAAAACCTGTGTTACATTCTTTCCCATTACTTCTCGGCTTGCTGCTGTCGATGGGTCGGAACTGCGGTAATGCATGCGTAGAAACTGTAGTACTGTTGTACAAATGTATGAGAATAGGAACCACAGACTGATGACAAATGCCAGCGATACAATGCTGAGTTTCAGATTGCTGAGGTCAACAAATTTGGCATAGAATATCTTCCAGCATAGGTCTGTCAGGTTGAATACATCTGCAGCCCAATAGAAACTGATCATGACCGATATTACCCCCAGCACAGGCAGTAATACCTGATAGAGTAGGTCGTAAGCCCATGTTTTGGAGATGGGCATCTCTTCGTAGTGGTGCTTGATACCATAAATTTTAAGGTATTGCAACGCACAGGTGATGGTGAGGATACATGTGAGCTGCATGGTCCACCAGATGAGCAATTGCACGGCAAATAGGGTGTAGCCTATCCATGAGCATACCACAGATGTGATAAATACCGCTTGTGTGATATAGGTGTAGAACATGTCCGATTTCGGAATGTTCTTGTTGTGGCGTCTGATAACGCTCCATTGCCACAGGGCGCAGAGCACGAGGATGGGTGGGAATATCAGATTGACGAGTTCGTTAGGTATCAGGATGATACGGAATACGATGACCAGAAAACTTACAGCTAAAAGTGGTGTATAGATGCGGAACGCGCTCTTAATCTGACTGCCATTGACACGTAGCAAGAGTGAGATAAGGATGGCACCCATCAACCATGCGAAATTGACCAATAGTCCGCATGCCATGATGAAGAAATGCTGCTGTGATACAGTTAGCATGATGGCGAGAATGAGGCCGAAAGTCACCGTGGTGGTGGCCATAGTGATACAGGCTTGTTTTTTTAGAAACTCCTTGGTGCGGAATCGCTTCGGCACTACATAGTGGATAACCACATAGTTGAGTAGTGTAGCGATGATGGCATAGATGAGGATAGAAACAAGCAGTCCCAGAATCCATCGGCTATCCCATTGCGATTTGGCATTAGGTTGGTATTTCTTTGTGACCGTCTGCATGGTGGTAGTCCACTGTTGCGGCCAATTGGTAAGAATGGAAAAATAACTGTCGCCACCATTGCGGAAGATGCTGGTTTGTATGTCGTTGTATCGTTTCTGTGCATAGTTGTTGAGATAGGCGAGCCGCTTCTCCGTCATGTCGTAGAAGGTGATGTATTCTTTCATTGTTCCACGACTTTCTTCCAAATTGTTGCGAATGTTGGTGGCGAGGGTGAGACACACGCTTCGGTCGGTTTTTGCATGGTCGTCGAGCATCATTACAGGCATAGATCGAAGTGACACGATGAGTGAATCGTAGCGTGCTATGTTGCTATTAAGCTTGTTCATCCACGTGTTAAAAGGCAACTGTTGCTGCCTAAACTCATGATACTGTTCGGTGGCTTCATGGCAAGCATAGGTCAAGTCAAATACATAATCCTGTTTTTGCGAGTAGAGCATCAGTGCATTTTGGTTTGACCGCTCCATGGTAGCAAATAGTTGGTCGCGCACTTTCTTGCTTTGCGTTTTGCTCGACTCCAACTGTTCTGTCAGCTCACGATGAAAGTCTGTGAGCTCTGATCGCAGGATATGTAGGGTCTGTGGAAGGTCTTTCTCTTTCAGCACAGCATGGCTGGCGAGTGTGAAGGTCAGTGCGATGAGCACCGTCAGTATTCTTTTCATATTCAATCGGATGGTTCTGTATTGGGTAATTATTGGCGCAAAGTTACAAAGAAAAGTTGAGACGATAAAGCGAATGAATAAGTTTAACGCTATTCTGCCTACAAAAATTCGTAAACATCCTATGAGATCTTTCCGGATAGTGGTTTATTTTTCCTTTTTAACTTCATTATTTCTTTGTTTCGTATGATTATCACAAAAGTTTTGTACCTTTGCAAGGAAATATAAGAACTATGCCGATGACCACCTCATATTCACATTGCCAACTCATTGCTGATAGTGGCAGCACTAAAACCGACTGGGCACTGCTGGCTGGCGAAACCCTTATCTGTCAATGTCAGACGCAAGGTATCAATCCTTTCCATCAGTCTGCTGAAGTCATAGACCATGTGTTGCGTGACGAGCTCCTTCCGTCGCTTCCGCCAGAGGCTACGGTTGGTCATGTGGCTTTCTATGGTAGCGGTTTGCGTCCCGAATTACAACCGATGATGCGTCAACTGCTTGTGTCAATATTCTCTCATGCTGACGTGCAGGCGGAAGGCGATTTGCTGGGGGCAGCACGTGCGGTATGTGGTCGTGCTGAAGGTATTGCCTGCATCCTTGGTACAGGAGCCAATTCTGGTCTGTACGATGGACAAAATATTGTGATGAATACTCCGCCGTTGGGCTATATTCTTGGCGATGAGGGTAGTGGAGCGGTGCTTGGTCGGCAGTTTCTCAACCTTATATTTAAGGAGTCTGCGCAATCCGCCTTGCGCGAAGCGTTTCTTTCTGAGTTTCAGTTGACGATGGCTGACGTTATCGATCGTGTCTATCGCCAACCTTTAGCTAATCGATGGTTGGCATCATTGTCACCATTTATTCATCGAAACCTTGATAGAGATGGTGTACGCAGCATGGTGATTAATAATTTTAGGCAGTTCTTTCGTCGTAATCTGACAGCGTATCAACGACAAGATTTGCCTGTCGGATTTGTTGGAAGTATGGCTTTCTACTATCGTAGCGAGTTGGAAGCGGCTGCTGAGGCAGAAGGTTACTGTGTTGGCACAGTTTTGAAAAGTCCGTTGGAGGGATTGATGGCTTATCATCAGACTGGAAATTTCTGATGCCTACCGTTGACACATACATATTTTTCAGTTTTCAGTTTCTTATCGAACACCGAATATAGTGCTTGTGCAACATTCAATCATACAGTTAGTTATGTCGGCGCTCGAAGACTGAAAAGCCGAATTGCCGAACACTCATCAAGCACCCATCGAACATCGTTGTCTAAAGATATAATCATCCGCCAACGTGCCTCAGTTTATGTGTAGATGGGCGGTTGTCCCAGTCTGTATAGTATTTTCAGCTCTTTTCTAATGTCTGATAAAAATATTGTCCAACGTTTGACAAAGGTATTGCCCAACGTTTGACAAAAGTGTTTTCCAACGTTTGACAAAGGTATTGTCCAACGTTTGACAAAAGTGTTTTCCAACGTTTGAAACAAGTGTTTTCCAAGCCAGAAACAAGTGTTTTCCAACGTTTGATACATGTGCTTTCCAACGTTTAACAAAGGTGTTTTTTAACGTTTGGCAAAGGTGTAGTCCACCGTTTGGCAAAAGTAATGCCAATGTAGGAAAACAATCTATCACAATAGTCTGTCAGTTATAAGTGTATTCAGTTGGCGTGAAATCAGTTTACAGATTACTACCGAAAAGTGAAATGCTCAACATCTCGATTTTCTACCATCGTGAAGGCAAATAATGGTCGAATCTTCCGAAAATGGGCAGATTGGTGGTCGAATGGTGGTCGAATGGTGGTCATAAATTTTTATCAAGAATTGTATAACTGTATGAACCACAGTGTTTAAGAAGCATGCTGTGGCCGGTGGTGACAAAAACCAAAACGTCGCGTGCGCGTGTACGCGAGAATAAACGCTTGCTACTTTTATGATAAAACCGTTACGTTGGAAACAATATGCGTATAGGTGGATGCTCTGCTGTAACGATACTATTATTTGTATCAGAGTTATTCTACCTTATTATATTAAACTTAAAAAAATAGTAAATGCTTGGCGATTGGCGCAAAAATGAGTATATTTGCAGACGCTAAACAAAATAACGAAAGGCTTACATTCGATTATTCACTAACAAAAAAATTATATTATTATGAAAAAAGTATTGTGCCTCTTGGCATTTTTTGGAATCATACTCTCTGTCGCAGCTTGTGGCGGTGACGACTCCAAAGACCCTACACCTACGGGAACTGCTCCTAAAGCAATCTCAGTAACTCCCGCAAATGGAACGAAAGATGTCGCTCTTGGTAATGTTCACGTGAAGGTGGTTTATAGCACACCGTCAAAGCGCGTAACAGGAGCTGATGACATCAAGATTACCGGAACCACATCAACTCCTGCAAATCTGAAATTCTCTGTGGCAACACTCGAATTCGATTTGAACTGTCAGGAAGAGGGTGCGACCATTGGTGTGACCATTCCTCAAGGTTATGTAGTATCTAATAATGGTGCGAAACCATCTGAACCAGTATCTTTCAGCTTTACCATGTTTAAAAAGCCAGACCTTGGCAACGACGAATATGAGTCGGCTTCGGTTGCTGTGAAGAATATGATAGCCGGATGGAATCTTGGTAATACACTCGATGCATGGGCTACAGGTTCAACAGGTTTGAATCAAGAAACCTGTTGGGGACAACCCAAGACCGAGGCTTTCCTGATGAAGAAGATGAAGGAAAAAGGCTTTACCGCCATCCGCGTTCCTGTGACTTGGAAAGATCACATGGATAGTGCAGGCAATGTGGATGAGGCATGGATGAACCGTGTGGCAGAAGTGGTCAACTATGTGTTGGATAACGATATGTATTGTATTCTCAACGTGCACCACGATACTGGAGCAGATAAAACCGCATGGTTGAAAGCTGATGGCACTACCTATGCAGCGTCTAATGCTAAGTTTAAGTATCTCTGGCAACAGATTGCCGACCATTTCAAAAACTATAGTGAAAAACTCGTTTTTGAAGGATACAACGAGATGTTGACAGGAAGTGATGGCTCTGCCCAATGGAACACACCAAAAAATGAAGCCAACCTCGACTATATCAATAAGTATGCGCAAGACTTTGTAGATGCAGTACGTTCTACTGGTGGCAAAAATAAATATCGCAACCTTATCGTGACTACTTATGCCGCATCACCTATAGAGAAGAATCTGCAGAAACTCGTAATACCCACCGATCCCTGCGGTAATCAGAGCCACCTCGCCGTTGAGGTACATACCTATGCTCCTTATGATTGGGTGAATACCTATAATAAACACTGGACTGCCGAGTGTACGAGAGAAATCACCAACATGTTTGCACTACTCAAGAAGTATATCATGGACCAAGGTTATCCTGTAGTAATAGGTGAATATGGTTCAAACGGTAAGGGAGAAGTCACCATCAACAAGAACTCTACCCATGAGGAAAAACTCGAAGCCGGCAAGCAAGCTTCGGACATGACTACCCTCTGCAAACAGTATAATGCAGCAGCCTTCTACTGGATGGGTATTGTGGATGGAAACGATCGCAAGGAATCAAGCTTCAAATGGAGCATGGAGGAAGTGGCTGACGCTATAGTCAACGCAGCCAAATAATCATACGCATAGCGTTTCTCTGAAATAAAAGAGGTGGGGCTGGGGCCATGACGGGCTCTATGCCCCACCTTTGTTGAATACCAATCTATATCATAGTCGATTCTAAGGTGCATTTATAACGCTATATAACAAAATGTTATAGCACGCAAAGAAATAATGGTGATTTGTTGCGTGAGAAGTTGAAAAAATAATAAATATTACAAAATATATTTGTGGGTTTCAAAAATAATTTCTATCTTTGCATTCGCTGAAACCAATAACTCCGTAATGAGAAAACTATTATCCCTTTTTGTAATGGCTATTGCATTATGTGCCTGCAAACAGCAAGCGCAAGAATCACAGTATATTAGCGTTGAAAACGGACACTTCATGCGTAATGGAAAACCATACTATTACGTAGGAACCAACTTCTGGTATGGTGCTATCCTCGGTAGCGAAGGACAGGGAGGTGACCGCGACCGTCTTGTCAAGGAACTCGACGAGATGAAACGCATGGGTATCGACAATCTTCGCATCCTCGTAGGTAGCGATGGTGAGCGTGGTGTGACGACCAAGGTGGAACCAACACTACAGGAAGCACCTGGCGTTTATAACGATACAATTCTTGCAGGCCTCGACTATCTGTTGATGGAGATGGGCAAGCGCGATATGGTAGCTGTGCTCTATCTGAACAATTCATGGGAATGGAGTGGGGGATATAGCTTCTATCTGCAACATGCCGGTGCAGGAAAAGCTCCACGTCCTAACGAAGAAGGATATCCAGCTTATATGAATTTTGTGGCACAGTATGCCAGCAATACCAAAGCCCACGAACTCTTCTACGATTACGTGCGCTTTATCCTCGGACGCACCAACCGTTATACGGGTAAAAAATATACAGAAGATCCAGCTATCATGTCGTGGCAGATAGGCAATGAGCCTCGTGCCTTTGCTAAAGAACAACTGCCTGCCTTTGAAAAGTGGCTTGCTGAGGCTTCTGCACTGATCCGTTCTATAGATAAAAACCACCTGATCAGTATAGGCAGCGAAGGCTCATGGGGATGCGAAAACGACTATGACTGCTATGAGCGCATTTGTGCTGATAAGAATATAGACTATTGCAACGTGCACCTATGGCCTTATAACTGGGGATGGGCAAAGCCCGACTCACTCATCGAAAACCTCGACCGAGCATGTCAGAATACCAAAGAGTATATAGACAAGCATCTTGCCATCTGCGATAAGTTGGGCAAACCGCTTGTTATGGAAGAGTTTGGCTATCCCCGCGATGGTATGAAATATGACCTCGGCACCCCAACCAAGGGACGCGATGGATATTATAAATATGTGTTCTCGCTTGTGGCAGATAATGCCGAGAGCGGCGGAAAATTTGCAGGATGCAACTTCTGGGGATGGGGAGGATTTGCCAAACCGCTACACGAACAATGGGTGGTGGGCGATCCCTACACCAACGATCCTGCACAAGAGGCACAAGGCCTCAACTCAGTCTTTGCCGGCGATACCACTACCTTGCAAGTGGTCAAGGAACAAGTGGATCGTATGGCTAAGGTAAAAAACAAACCTTAAGGATTGGGGTTCTACCACCTCTAAACCTTGATAATCATGCCCCAATAGCGTTAAAAAAAGACAAGGTGATGCTTGGTTGTCTCGCGGGAAATAAGTAATTTTGCAACACTAAAAAAATACCTAACGATTGGGGAAAAAAAACTATGAAAAAACTTACAAATTTTCTGATGAAGGTCGGAATGTGCCTGTTGGGTTCGTTGGCTTTTATTGCTTGTGGCGATGATGATCCGGATGATGGCCCTGCCGTAGAGGGATTAACCGTAACCCCAACCTCACTGTCGTTTACTAAAGATGGCGGTCAGAAGTCTTTTAGTGCACGTGCCGGTCAGGATGTTACAGCTTCAAGTGATGCTGCATGGTGTGTGGTGACTATTGGTGAGAAAACTCCTACGCTGAAGGTCACTCCTATCAATGTAACTGTTGAAGCCAATACCACTACCGAACAGCGTACTGCTACAATTACCGTAAAAGCTGGTGCAGAGAGCAAAACCGTAAGTGTTACACAGGAGAAGGGTGAGACTAAGCCAGATTCTAATCCCGATCCTTCTGGCAATATCAAATATGATGCCAAGCAAGTGGCAAAGTTGATGTATCCCGGATGGAATCTCGGCAATACCATGGAGGCTGGCAGCAATACTAACTCATGGAAGAGCGTTGGAGTTTCTACAGAGACAGCATGGCAGAAAACTACAACTACCAAGGAACTCATCAATTTCATTAAGGCGCAAGGTTTCAAGAGTGTGCGCATCCCCTGTGCATGGGTGATGGGACATATTACCGATACCAACAACTGCACCATCGATCCACAATGGATGGCACGCGTTAAGGAAATTGTTAGCTATTGTGTTGATGCTGATCTCTACGTAGTACTCAACCAGCACTGGGATGGCGGTTGGCTGGAGCACGACGGATTCACAGCGAATGCTGCCGTAGCACTCAAGAAACAACAGCTTACCAAGATCTGGACACAGATTGCAGAGGCTTTCAAAGACTATGACGACCATGTTATCTTTGCTGGTCTCAACGAGCCTGGTGTCGGTGGAGCCTATCAGGACAACGGCAAGAATATTGCTGACGATAAGTTGGCAAGCCGTTTGGCTGAATATGAGCAGGCCTTTATCGATGCTGTGCGTGCCACTGGCGGTAATAACGAATATCGCGTGCTGGTAGTTCAAGGTCCAGAAACAAATATCGACAAGACGATAAAGAATAACTATGTTTCTAAGTTGACCGACAAGCATACCGGTCGTTTGATGATGGAAGTTCACTTCTATGATCCCTATCAGTTCACAATGATGACTAAAGATGAGAGTTGGGGAAAGATGTGGTACTATTGGGGCAAAGGCAACACCGGTTCGGATGCCAATCGCAATGCCAACAGCAATTATACTGAGAACTATGTCAAAAACCAGATGGCTAAGCTGAAGACAGCGTTTGTTAACAACGGCATTCCAGTAATCATCGGAGAGTTTGGAGCCAACCAGCGTTTCGCCATCGGACAAGATCCTATCCATGATGCATCTATCAAGGCTTGGTATGCTGCTGTGACAAGTTATGCAATCAACAACGGTTGTATTCCTTATGCATGGGATACAAATAGTGGCAATGGCATGAGTATTATCGATCGTTCAAACATCAAAGTATTAAATACCAATATGATGACAGGTGTCACCGAAGGTGTCGCTGCTGCAAAGTGGCCGTATTGATAGCATTTGTGATAATCGATAAATGATATGAGCAAACGAATTCTCTATATCCTCGTAGTACTCGCCCTTGCATGGAGTTTCATGACCGACGTGCAAGCTAAGAGTAAGAAGAAAGGGCGTTGCAGCGGACAAACTGCTATGCAGGTGGCTTCGCAGATGTGGCCCGGATGGAATCTTGGCAACACGATGGAAGGTGGCACTTACGATCATGAGTGGACTGATAAAGCTGGTGTAGATAGTGAGGTCTCATGGCAGAAAACTCGCACCACACGAGAACTATTCGCCTTTGTGCGCCAACAGGGATTCCGCAGTGTGCGCATCCCCTGTGCTTGGGCAATGGGACATGTTAGTGGCCCCGACGAGTGCGAGGTCGATGTGGCATGGCTCAATCGTGTGCAGCAGTTGGTGGATTGGTGTTTAGAGGAAAATCTCTATGTCATCATTAATCAACATTGGGATGGCGGATGGCTCGAACATGACGGCGTGACCGATTCTGCAGATGTGGCTACCAAGCAGAAACAGTTGGCAAGCATCTGGCGTCAGATAGCCCAGCGCTTCCGCAATTACGACCAGCGTCTGCTCTTTGCTGGCATGAATGAGCCTGCTGTGGGTGGTCCGTCGCCAGCGGTTAAGGGCAATTTGCTCAAAGATCAAGAACTGTCAGACCGTATCTGCCTCTATCAGCAAACGTTCATCGATGCTGTGCGTGCCACTGGAGGTCGCAATGCCGACCGCATCCTCGTTGTGCAAGGTCCTAATACCAATATTGACCTCACTTGTCAGTATGATTATTTTCCTCGGCTCAGAGACCGTGCGTGCAAGCGTCTTATGATGGAGGTTCATTATTATGATCCTTATCAGTTCTCTGGCATGAGAGAAGATGCCGACTGGGGCAAGATGTGGTATTACTGGGGTAGTAACAATAAAGGTTCAGAAGGTCGAAATACCGTTGATTCGCAAAATGAAGGTCATGTCAAGGAGCAAATGGAAAAACTGATGAACCGCTACGTCCGTCAAGGCGTTCCCGTGGTGTTGGGTGAGTATGCTGCTGAGCAGCGTTGGCCTGTTGGTCAAGATCCTATCCACGATGCTTCCATTCGCGATTACTATCATACCATCACTCTTGAAGCAATCAATCATGGCGTACTGCCTTTTGTTTGGGATGCGAATTACCATCCAGGCATGACCATCATCGACCGCACTGCCTTGAAAGTTGCTAATCCATCGATGATGACAGGCATTCAGAAAGCCCGTGCAGAAGCCGTTTGGCCCAATGATTGTTGTGAAAAACAGTAAAGCCACCGCGCTTACTGAGCAGACACACTGAATATACTCAGCATTGTGCTGATCATATAAGCAAATACACTGAATTTTTAGCAAATTCAGTGTATTTGTTTTAGGTATGCTCGGCATGAATGTCGCCTTATTCTTTCTTTTTCACAAAGTAGATGTTGTTCACATCGCTACGCATCAGCACATGTTTGTTGTTGACGAATGTCACGAAATCGGTAGTGGAAATCTGACCGGGGAACGGAGCGAAGTAATGCTGTGGGTTGTCGTAAGCATTGCGCCATACCAGTACGTAGCAGATGGGATGCTTGTCGAGCACCGGTTGTAATGTCTTGGTCCACCAGTCTGCAGTCTTTATTCCCTCGTAGCCGGTTTCAGTAAGAGCAGCAGCCTTGTGGTGTTTCTTGGCAACGGCACATACTGTGGCAAGGTTCTTATCCAACTGTGCAGCATAACCGGCAATCTTCACGGTGTCAGCCTCAGGTGAGGAGCAGTAGCAATCTAGTCCCATAACATCGATGATGTCGTCGCCAGGATAGCGTTCCAGATATTTGGATTCATTGCCATCCATCTCTGTGCCGGGTGAATAGGCATAGAGTGCATTCACCACTCCTTTGTCTTTCAGTCGGTCGATGGTCATTTTCCACAATGCTTTATATTGTGCAGCGGTGCAATGTTCCTGTCCCCACCAGAACCATGAACCGGTATGCTCATGCCATGGGCGGAAGATAACCGGTACTTTCACACCGTATGGTGTTTCCAGTGAGTTGAGGAAGTCAGCCACTTTATCAATCCATCCTAAGAACATCTCATGCTTCTGTCCACCTTCCAATACCGAAGCCACAGTCTTGGTTTCGACGTTCTTCAGTGAGTCGGCAACCCATGCAGTACCACCAGAGAGCGGATTGTTTAGATGCCACGACAATGTAATCACACCACCACGGTTGAAATGGGTGAAGATTTCTTGGCGCATGCGATCAAAGGGAACACCGTCGAGATTGACCGAGTCGCCCAGTTCAATATGTCCAAGGTCGAAACTCAACAGCCCCGGATAATCGTTGCATACGCTATGTACATCGGATCGGGCAGAGTCCCCTTTCCATCCGATACCATAGACGGTATCGTCATGGTGTCCGAACATATATACGCCACTGTCACCATACGCCATCAGATTGGTCAGCAGATTCTCCGTGCGCTGTGTACGACCTGAGTCTGCTAAGGGGTCGCTTGCCTTCTTGGGTCCGCATGCTGACAGAATCAGTGCAGATGCCAACGTCATCAATAGATATTTCTTCATTTTATGATAGTTTGGGTTTTGAGCGCAAAAGTACGCATAATCTTCCAACTGACCAAATATCGTGCGTGAAAAATAGTATTATTTATAAGGTATGTTTTTAGCAGTTGTTGAAAACCACTTAAAGTGTAAATCGTGTGATTTGCTGTTGAAAACCACTTAAAGTGTAAATTGTGTAATTTATATAGTGGTAAAAATACACTTATTAGTTGTGCGCCTTAACACTGTGCAATCGTTTGTTAATTATTTGGCGTTTTTTAACATATTGGTGAAATAGTATTATATTAAAGCATTAAAATATTATCAAATCTCGTTTATTTATGCTAATTTTGCAACGTGATTTGATATCACTACCGTACATTGAAAACTTAAAGAAACAAAAAAATAAATATTGAATTCCCTAAAATAATTACAACAGAAAGACCAAAATGATACTCCAGCGTATGCGGGTCCGGTGGACTTGGCTACGACAAGAGAATATGATTCTCAACAATTTACTAACACTTTGTTAATTCATTTTTATTAAAGAAAATACCTAAAAGTATGAATCAAAAAATCAGAAAGACTGCGCTGTTGATGGGTGCGTGCTCACTGTTGGGTGCGTATTCGCCAGTTATGGCTGCTCATGCCGAAGCATCGGTACAGGCAGTTCAACAGTCCAAGAAGATCACGGGTACTGTTAGCGATGCTATGGGTCCTGTGATTGGTGCAAGTGTAGTGGTGAAAGGCACATCGAATGGTGTTGCTACCGATTTCGACGGTAAATTCTCACTCAACGTTAACCCAGGTCAGACCCTCGTCATTTCCTACATCGGTTACATTACCAAGGAAGTGAAGGTTGACAGCAAAACCTCTTACAGCATTACGCTGGAGGAAGACAAAAAGATGCTCGATGAAGTCGTAGTCGTTGGTTACGGTACGATGAAGAAAAGCGACCTTGCCGGTGCTTCGTTTACCATGGACGAAAAAGCACTTAAGAATGCAAATGTTACCAATATCGACCAGGCTTTTGCCGGTCGTGTTACTGGTGTGACCGCCGTACAGACTTCAGGTGCTCCTGGTTCTGCCTCTTCTATTCGCGTGCGTGGTCAAGCTACCATCAACGCCGGTGCAGAACCTCTATATGTTGTTGACGGTGTGATCTTCCAGTCAGGAGGTCAGTCAGGTGCCGACTACGGATTGGGCGATAAGCTCGGTAACGGTTCGGTTTCAACCATTTCGCCATTGTCAACCATCAACCCCAGCGATATCGTAAGCATGGAAGTGTTGAAGGATGCTTCTGCTACCGCCATCTATGGTGCCCAAGGTGCCAACGGTGTTGTGCTCATCACAACCAAGCGTGGTAAAGCCGGTGAAGCTAAGTTTACATACGATGGTTCGCTGACAGTATCACGTCAGACCAAACGTCTGGACATGATGAACCTCCGCGAGTTTGCAGAGTATTATAATGACCTTGTTGCTCAGGGAGAAATCACTAAGGCTGACCCAGCATATTCAGATCCTTCAGTGCTCGGTAAGGGTACTAACTGGCAGGATGCTGTGTTCCGCACTGCTCTCCAGCACCAGCACCAAATTGGCGCTCAGGGTGGTACAGACAAGATGAAGTACTATGTTAGTGCTGGTTACATGAACCAGGAAGGAACTATCATCGGTTCAGACTTCAAGCGTATTTCACTTCGTGCCAATATCGACGCCCAGCTGAAGAAATGGTTGAAGATGGGTGTCAACGTAGCCTACAGCCAGACCGATGAAGATCTGTTGAAAGCTGACGGTGAAGAGGGTGTTATCATGTATTCGCTGACCACACCTCCTGATATTCAGATTTATAATATCGATGGCGGATACTCATCAGTGAGCAAAGAGGGATTCTCCAGCCCCAACCCAATCGCTATGGCGCTGCTCAACGATATTACTTTGAAACGTCAGAAACTGAATGGTAACATCTTCTTCGATGTCACACCAATTAAGAACGTGACCTGGCATACTGAATTTGGTTGGGATCTCGGATGGACTCATGGTGAGACTTTCAACCCCACTATGCATCTTGGAAACTACAACGTAGAGCAGAACGAGGCACGTTCGCAGAAGAATTCCAGCACCTACTGGACCTTCAAGAACTATCTGACCTATAATGGTTCTATCGGCAAACACAGCTTCACCGCCATGGTCGGTCAGGAAGCATGGGAGTCGAAGTATGACTACGTATCTGTATTCAACACCGCTCTTCCCAGCGATGTAGTACACAATCCTGCTCTTGGTACAGGTGATCCTCAGATTGGTAGTGGATTCGGTTCTTCTGCCATGGCTTCATTCTTTACTCGTGAAACCTATAACTACGATGACCGTTACCTCGCAACTTACACCTATCGTTACGATGGTTCTTCAAACTTCGGTCCTAACAAGCGTTGGGCAGGCTTCCACTCTTTGGCTGCTGCATGGCGCTTCACCAACGAGAAATTTATGAAGGATGTGAAATGGATCTCCAATGGTAAGCTCCGTCTCGGTTGGGGTCAGACCGGTAACTCAAATATCGGTGGTTACAAATGGGGTTCTGCCATGTCAGTAATGGAAACAGGTCTCGGCACCAGCTATCGTCCTGCTAACATCAAGAACTTGGATATCAAATGGGAAACTCAGGAACAGTGGAACATCGGTCTTGACCTCGGTTTCTTCAACAACCGCGTCAACCTCGTTGTCGATTATTATAACAAGAAGTCTTCAGACATGCTGATGCAGCTGATTCTTCCTTCATTCATGGGAACATCAGGTAACGGTTCTTCAGCACTTGCTGCACCTTACGGAAACTATGGTGATATCGAGAATAAAGGTCTTGAAATCGCCCTCAATACCCGTCCTATCGAAACCAAGAACTTCTCTTGGGGTTCAGACTTCCAGATTTCTTTCAACAAGAACAAACTGAAGAGCCTCTCTAACTCAACCGCTCTCCTTGGTTATGGACAGTGGACTGACGTAGTTGCACGTTCAGTTGTTGGCGAATCACTCTACAATTTCTATGGTTATGAGGTTGAAGGCGTTTATACTTCATTTGAAGATTTGCTCAACTCACCTGTTAACACCTTGCAGTCAAACAACCCTGTTACTGTAGAGCGTGACGAAAACGGTAATGTGACCAAGGCTGAATGGAGTACCGATCCTACCAAGTATAACTCACGCAACACCACATTCGTAGGTGATATTAAATATAAAGATGTGAATGGTGACGGCGTTATCGACGAAAAGGATAAAACCAATATCGGTTCTCCGCTGCCCGACTTCACCTTTGGTTGGAACAACACATTCCACTACAAGCAGTGGGATCTGACCGTATTCATCAATGGTTCTGTAGGCAACAAGGTTGGTAACTACAACAAGATGAAGCTCACTCACATGAACTCAGCATGGACCAACCAGCTGACCGACGTCAACGGTCGTGTTCGTCTGACTCCTGCCGATGGTAACTATGCCAATGGTTGGTACAACAACATTGCAAATGTGGTTGCTACAGGAAACGGTGGCTACCCACGTGCTTCAATCAACGACCCGAACGACAACGACGCTTGGAGCTCACGCTTCATTCAGGATGGTTCATACCTCCGCTTGAAGAACATCAGCCTCAGCTATACCTTCGACAAAAAACTCGTAGGTAAGATTGGACTCGAAAACGTTCGTGCCACTATCTCGGCAACCAACCTCTTCACTATCACCGGTTACGACGGTTACGATCCTGAAGTTGGTGCTTCTACTACCAGTGCCAATGTGTTTGGTCTTGATAATGGTCGTTATCCTTCACCAACATCATGGACCTTCGGTCTTAATGTTTCATTCTGATAACTCCTAAACAGAACACAATATGAATTTTAATATATCTTTGAAAAATGTTTTGGGAATCGGTGCTTTGATCACCGCATCGTTCCTGACAACCTCTTGTGAGGACTTCCTCGATCGTCCTACGGAGGATAACTACAACACAGAGAACTTCTATGGTTCTGATAAAGCATGTATTGCTGGTGTGAACTATCTCTACAACTCTCCCTGGTATGACTTCCAACGTGGTTTCATCAAGGTGGGTGAGGTGTTCTCAGGCAATATGTACTGGGGAAATTCTCCTTACCTCAACTTCTCAGTAAACGGTACCGACCAGGACCTCATCAACATGTCGTATTCACTGTGGGCTGAGATTGGTCACTGCTCAACAGTATATGAGTCTCTTAAAGGTGCTACTGCTTCACAGGAAGTAAAGAACCAGTGCATGGGAGAGTGTCTGACATGGAAAGCCATGGCTTACTTCTACCTCGTTCGTACCTTCGGCGATATCCCCATCGTTCACGACAACTCTGCCACATTGGCTGCTGGCAACTACAATGAATTGTCGAAAGTGGAGAAAGCTGACGTCTATGAGTATATCATCCTTACTTTGGAGAAGGCTATGGAGCTGTTGCCCAAATCATCTGATCCAGGTCGTATCGACTACTACTGCGCAGAAGGTCTTCTGTCAAAGGTTTATCTGACCAAGGCTGGTGTGAGTGGTTCGCTCAACAACGAAGACTTGCAGAAAGCTGCAGACTATGCAAAAGACGTTATCGACAATTCTGGTCGCAAACTCATGGACAACTATGAAGACATCTTCCGTGGTTCCAACAATACTTGTCCTGAAAGCTTGATTGCTTGGCGTTGGACTGTTGGTTCACACTGGACTAGCCAAAACACATTGCAGTCTGACCTCGGTATTGAAGGTATGTGCGAGGTTGGTTCTGTATGGGGAGGCTGGGGTGGCCCTTCTGCCGACCTGATGGAAGCTTTCGGTGTCATCAAGATTGACGGCACAGGTAAAGATTCTCGTCTGGTAGAGTGGCAGAGCCCTGAGAGCCGTGCCGATATCGACACACGTCGTAAAGGTACTATGATGATTGCTGGTGATAAGTATTCTTATTTCTGGCGTGATAAGGGTGGTTTCGACTATCTTAAATTTATCTATGACAAAGATTACAATGTATCTGCAACAGAGCAACTTGAAGGACCATGTGGATCCAACAACGTGAAACATCTCTATGGTGACGCAGCAGACCATCAGGCTGAAATGGGCATTGCCGACGGACGTATGGCTTCTGCTCTTGCTACCCATATCCTTCGTCTCTCTGACGTATATCTTATTCATGCAGAGGCTATGACTTTGCTGGGTCGTGGCACAGAGCAATCTGCACTCGATGCTTTCAATGCCGTTCATCAGCGTGCCATTCCTACTGCCGCTGCCGTTACTTCGCTCAACTTCGATATGATTTGGAAGGAGCGTCGTCTGGAGTTTGCAGGTGAAGGCGATCGTTGGTATGATTATGTACGTCGTGCATACTATGATGTAAACAGCTGTATTGCCGAACTTAAGGCTCAGCACCGTAACCGTCTCTGGAACTGCGATCCTTTGTATAAGGCATACTACAAGTCTGGTACATGGAATCTCACCACTACCGACGGACAGGTTGAATATGACTATGATACAGAAGTTCCCAATGTGACAGCCAACAGCTTCACACTGCCATTCCCATCAGAGGACGTTGCTCTGAACCCGAATTTGGCTACAGGTTCTCCAAGTGTACATGTTGACATCCGTGCTACCTATTCTTATTAATGTGTAATTTAAGAAACAGAAGATATTATGAAAAGAAATATGAAACGGTTTCTCCTTGCAATCGGCGTTGTGACCCTGGGTATGGGTTTCACCGCTTGTGAAGACGAGCCAGATAAATTCGAACTGACCGATGGTAATCCTACGATCAGTTATATCCGCCCACAGGATGTTGCCGCCAAGGACTCTTTGCTGACTTCGGCATACACCGGTTCGGGTATCTGTATTGTCGGTAACAATCTGACCAGCATCAAAGAAATGTATTTCAATGATGTGAAGGCTGTGCTCAACACCAGTTATATCACCGACCATACCATGTTGGTAACTATTCCAAACCAGATTCCTGCCAGCAATACTGGTAAGATCTATATGGTCAACAAGAGTCAGGATACCACAACCTACGATTTCAAGGTGATGGTACCGAAACCTGCTGTAACTTCAATGAAGTGTGAATATGTTCACGTAGGTGAATTGGCTCAGGTCAACGGTCAGTACTTTGTAGATGACCCCAACCAGCCATTGACCCTGACCTTCACAGGTATCGACAACTCTATGAATCTTGAAGTTCCTCGTGAGAATATCAAGAAGATTACACAGTCTTCTATCTCATTCATCGTTCCTGAGGGAGCAAAAGAAGGTCGCATCAAGGTTTCTACCATTTACGGTGAAGGAAACTCATCATTCTATTATGCTGACAGCCGTAACATCATTACCGATTTCGACGGTCCTAACAATGCAGGTCCTAAGGGTGTTATACCTCAGGGATGGAACATTGATGCTAAATACTCTACCGAAGGTGGTATTAGCGGTGCTTACTGTCAGTTAGGTCCTGTTGAAACCGAAGGTGGATGGGTTGAAGGATTGAAACTCCCATTCTGGTGTGGTAACTGGAACGGAGATCCTATGAGCATCACTGAAGGTGCTGGTGTGCCTCTGCGCAACATCATCGACTTCTCTGACTGGGAGAATATGTCGTTCAAGTTTGAACTCTACATTCCATCAAGCAATCCTTGGTCTGCAGGTGCACTCCAGATTCTCTTTGTGAATAATCAGCTTTGTGCAAACGACTCTTGGCAGAACAATACTTACATCCATACTTCTGCTGATGGTGGTAAGGATCTGCCTCGTGCACTCTACAATCCTTGGAAGTCAACCGGTTCGTTCGATACTGGCGATGAGTGGATCACAGTAACTATTCCTCTCACCGAGTTCGTTTATAACGACGATGGTACCAAAGCTCCGTCTCCAATGAGCATCTCAAGTTTCGATAGCTTCATCATGTGGCCTATCAACGGTGGTGTTCAGGGCACGAAGTGTACTCCTATCTTCCGTTACGACAACCTGCGTGTGGTTCCTAACAAATAACACATCAATAACTAAAAGGATATTATGAAAAAGATCAATAACATATTCACCCTGTTGGTGATGGCCCTTATGGGGCTGTCACTGGCAGCGTGCAGCAACGACGATTTAGACACCAACCAGTATCAAGGTGGTGTGTCGCTCAATGCTTTCGGTCCTTCTCCTGTGATGCGTGGCGGTCAGTTGCGCTTCATCGGTAGCAACCTCGACCAGATTCGCGAAGTACGCATTCCTGGTGTTGATGCTATTACTACTATCGAAGTGGTGAAGGCCGGTGTTCCCAGTGAAATTCGTGTAACCGTTCCTCACGATGGTCCTGAGGTAGGTAATGTAGTACTTGTGGCAAACAACGACCAGGAGATTACTACCAAATCTACACTGACCTATACTGAGGGTATCGTTATCAAGAGCATCACTCCATCTGCAATGCCTGGCGATGTGATTGAAATCAAGGGTGACGAGGACGGTTATCTCAACCTGATCCACTCTATGGCTTTTGCCGACAACGTGGTTGTCAGCGAAAAAGACTTCCTCGAGCACGACCGCTACACCATCAAGGTGAAGGTTCCTGAGGATGCCAAGACCGGTAAACTGCAGTTCTACACCGCCGACCTTACCGTAGGCGATGCTGCTAAGCTCGACTATCAGATTGTATTGAGCGACGACCGTCTCTTCGTTGGTACTCCTACCGTTGCTAAGGTAAAGGGACGCAACGAGGTTGACGCTGAACGTACTATTACTGCCAAGGCTGGTGAAACCGTAACCGTTACTGGTGACTATATGCAGCTGATCAAAGCCGTGAAGGTTGGTGGTGTCGAGATTACCGAATTCACTATTGCTGAAGATGGCAAGAGTCTCTCGTTCGTACTGCCTGCTGAAGCTCCCGATGGTGCTATCGATCTCGTCTGCAAATCAGACGTAGAGGTACCTGCTGCTATGGTTGAAACTGTTAAGCCTTCTGACTGTGTAGCTGCTCCAACTCCTGTGAAGGCTGGTGCTGCGCTGACCATCTCTGGTAAGGATATGGATTTGGTAACAGCCGTAGAGTTTGACAATGCAGACGCTCTGTCTGGCGAAGCTATCAGCGTAGCTGCCGATAAGGTTGTTGTGACAGCCGTTCCTGAAACAGCTACCGAAGGCAAACTCCGCCTCGTGATGGCAAATGGTCAGAAAGTAGAAGTTGGATTCACTCTCGTTAAGCCAACTGCAACAGCTTATAACGCTAATCCTGCAAGTGCTGGTTCTACTATCCAGATTACCGGTACCGACCTTGACCTCGTGAAGAGTGTTGACTTCGGTGGTGCTGTAGCAACCGTAGAGAAAGATGCTGTTTCTGCTGATGGTACTACTCTGAGCATCAAAGTTCCTATGGACGCCAAGACTGGCACTCCTGTGATGAAACTTGCCAATGGTGTTACTGTAAATGCTCCTGCACTTACTGTAAACGAGGCTGTATTCTGTTATGCAACAGAACTCCCAGGTGCTGACGCTGAGCTCCATGCAGGTCAGACCTTCACCTTGCCAATTGCCAATGGTGACAAGCTTACAGGTGTGGAAATCGCAGGAAAAGCTTGCCAGTTCATTGTAAGCGGTAACACGTTGACTGTTGGTGCTCCTGATAATGCTAAGAAGGGTACAAGTGTTCGCCTTATTTCTTCAAATGGCGAGATTACTTATAAGATTGACTTCATCCCCAACACCGAAATCACTACTGTCATTTGGACTGGTGCAGTTGCAAGTGGTAGTTGGAAAAATGCTATGCAAGCCCTCTCTTGGGGTGGCTACGATTGGAGTCAGGTTTCTGCAGGAACCGAACTCGTTGTTTCGTTCACCGTTGAGCCAGGTGCAAGCTTCTGTCAGATGCGTTTCGCAAAGGGTAAAGGCTGGGTAGCTCTTGCAGGTACTACTTCTTTGGAAGGTGCTGATAAAAAAGAGGGTAACATTGCTATGCCACTCGATGCTACAGAATATCGCTTGACCCTCACTCAGGAAATGCTTGACGAGTTGGTTAACGAAGGTGGTCTTATCATCTGCGGTGCCAACTGGATTGTTACCAAGGTGGCTCTTGTAGAGCATATCTCTGTGGAAACAACTTTGTGGACAGGTGAGGCCATTGCCGACGATTGGGGCAACCAGCCTAATCTCCTCTCTGATGGAGGTGCTGAGTTGAAGAATGCTGATGCTTCTGCTGGTCAAACTATCAACTTCTACATCACTCCAACCGATACCAATTGGCAGCTTAAAATCGTTGAAGGTCACTGGGGAAGTACCTATGCAAGCTTCTCTAATCCTGGTAACGACGATAATGGAAATTTCACAGCATGGGATCTCGCAGCCAATGGCGGTAAGGTTTCGTTCACACTCACGCAAGCAATGCTTGACGCTGCATACAAGAAGCAGAATTGGGGCGGTACGTTCATTGGCAATGGTGACAACGTGAAGATTACGAAGATTACTATTGAGTAAACTCTAAGTAATTGATTATAAAGAATTGAGGCGCATCCTTATGGGTTGCGCCTCTTTTTTCGCGTACAGGAATTTTAGTTTTCATAAATTTTCGACCACGCGACCACACATCTGTGCATCTTGTTGTCTGTCAATAGCTTAGACTGTGGTCGAATCTGTTTGTATCGACCACGCATCGACCACGCATCGACCACAGTGAATCTATTGCAAACACCTGTTTACGATGCAAGCCAAAGTTCCTACTGCTTTCCGTTTGTTTTATGTTAGCAGATAAGAACTGTTATGCAATATTGCAAAAACCTTTATCAAATATTGGATAATACTTTTATCAAACGTTGGATAACACCTTTTTCAAACGTTGGATAATACTTTTATCAAACGTTGGATAGCACTTTTATCAAACGTTGAAAAGACCTTTGTCAAACGTTTGAAAACACTTTTGCCAAACGTTTGAAAACATTTTTGCCAAACGTTGGGCAATACTCTTGCCAAACGTTGGGCAATACTTTTGCCAAAGGTTTGGTAATGTCTGACCATACGTGCATTAGACTGAAATGTAATATTCGACAAATTTTGGCGGTTGTCGATGGGTGGTCGATAGAAATACTATCGACCACACTTTAAAGTGTTGATAGATAGTATGATACACGGGGCTGTGGTCGTGTGGCCGAAATTTTTTAAAAACTAAATTTCTTGTATGTGATTTTGAGTTCAGTCTTTATCACGCTTACCACTTCATGATTTTGAAAAATAACAGGTGTAATGATACTATTTCTTCGGGATGCTTTCGGGATGGATTCGGGATGAGGCATGTGAAGAATGGTACTTAAATTCAGTTGATAACAAGGTTGAATTGTGTAATCTGAAAGATAAAAGTAATAGTACGCGAGTTAGTCATTAAAGTATCGGTCTATTTCAGAAAAAACCACTAACTTTGCAGTCGAATATTACGAAATACATAAAACGAGAATATAAATCATGAAAATTTCAAAACTTCTAATGATGATTGCTGCTGCCGTATTGGCAGTGGGATGTGGTGGTGACGATCCTAATGATGTTGGTGGTGGTGATCAACCAACAGTTCCTAATGTGGTATCGGTCACACCTGCAAATGGTGCAAAAGATATTGCTGTGGGTGATGTGACTATCGATGTGAAATATGACCAGAATATCACGCTGACTTCTACTGATGTTGCCAAAGTACAGATTGCCGGCGGTACGGTAAAGAGTCTGAAAAGTTCTGCACGTACCCTCACAATCAAAGCCAATTGCCCCGATGAGGGCACTACTGTAGCTGTAACCATTCCTGCCGGATTAGTGAAAAATACTACCGCAGCTTACAGTTTCAGTTTCACAACCTACAAAACTCCCGCAGTCAACATCACAAAGTCTCTCGTGGCAGGACAAACCCAACAGGTAAAAGATCTCTATGATTATTTCCTGGGTCTGTATGGCAAAAAGGTAATTAGTAGTGTGATGGCTGATGTGAACTGGAATACAAAAATTGCCGATAAGGTCAAGGCGCTGACTGGTAAATATCCCGCCATGAACTGTTTCGACTTTATCCATATCTATGTGCCTAATCAGGGCAGTAACGGATGGATTAATTACAACGATATTACTCCCGTAAAAGATTGGGCAGATAAAGGCGGTATTGTTCAGTTGATGTGGCATTTCAATGTGCCTACAAGTGAGAACGCAGAAGTCAAGATGGATGGTTCTGGTGTGGCTTGTGATCCTACAAAAACTACGTTCAAAGCCTCTAATGCGCTTAAGCAAGGCACTTGGGAAAATAAGTGGTTCTATCAGGAAATGGATAAAGTGGCGGCTGTCTTGTTGAAACTGCAAGATGCAGGAATTGCTGCGACATGGCGCCCATTCCATGAAGGCGCAGGAAATGCTACCTTGAAGTCTGGTGCCGATTGGGGCAAAGCCTGGTTCTGGTGGGGTGCAGAAGGATCTGCCAACTATAAAAAACTCTGGATCGCTATGTTCGACTATTTCAAACAGAAAGGGGTGAAAAACCTGATCTGGATATGGACCTCGCAAAACTTTAACGGCGACGCCACAAAGTACAACCAAGATAACGACTGGTATCCCGGCGACCAATATGTAGATATGGTGGCACGCGATCTCTATGGCTATAGTGTAGAGAAAAATAAACAGGAGTTTACCGAACTGCAAGCTGCCTATCCCACCAAGATGATTGTGCTGGGTGAATGTGGTAAGAGTGATAATGGCGAGCAGGGAAATATCGGCAACTGCTGGACTGCCGGTGCCAAATGGGGACATTTCATGGTGTGGTACCAAGGCAAGCAAGGTTCTACAGACACCATGTGTAGCGATGCTTGGTGGAAGAGCGCTATGAGCGACAGTAATGTCGTGACACTCCCCACGAACCATTAAGATAATAAAAACAACAAAAATCCAAATACTAAGAGCATGAAACATTTTATGAAGACACTCCTGCTGTTGCTGGCTACTGTCTGCGTGCTGCCTGTGGCAGCCCAAATCAGAGGCTACAATATCCAGGTCAACGTAGTGCCCGACCATCAGGATTGGACCTACAAAGTAGGAGAGACCGCTACTTTCCGTATCTCTGTTACCAAATCGGCAACACCCCTTGCCGGAGCCGTTATCGACTATGAAGCAGGGCCGGAGATGTATCAAGATGTGAAGAAAACCGCCGTGGTGCTTAAAGACGGTACCTTGACCGTGAAGGGCAAGATGAGCAAACCCGGATTCTACCGCGTGGATGTGAAGACCACTATCGGAGGTAAAGAATATAAAGGCGCATGTGCAGCAGCTTTCTCACCCGAACAGTTGAAACCCACAACGGTCAATCCTGCTGATTTCGACCAGTTCTGGCAGAATGCCATTAGCGAAGCACGCCATACAGACCTCAATCCAACCAAGCGCCTCTTGCCCGAACGTTGCACCAAAGACGTAAACGTCTATGAGGTTAGCTTCCAGAATGTGCGCTGGGGATCACGTACTTATGGCATCCTCTGCGAACCCGTGAAGCCGGGTAAGTATCCTGCTTTGCTCCGTGTGCCTGGTGCAGGTGTGCGCCCCTATGGTGGCGATATCTATACCGCATCGAAAGGTGCCGTGACGCTCGAAATAGGTATTCATGGCATTCCCGTCACCATGCAGCAGTCTGTTTATGACGACCTCGGACAGGGTGCACTCAACGGATATTGGGAATTT
>Ga0129312_1000134_pt1 | contig 75763 bp, 77 predicted proteins | sample O827metagenome_FD_94434 | JGI IMG/M metagenome (GOLD analysis project Ga0129312, IMG submission 94434) | Orangutan group fecal microbial communities from Wisconsin, USA - O827 metagenome | ecosystem: Host-associated > Mammals > Digestive system > Large intestine > Fecal | place: USA: Wisconsin... | reverse complement strand
GATATAATCGACGGTACTTTTCTGATCAAAATATGCGAGTGTGATATGCCTGGTCTTTTTATCGATATTGATCGGTGTGATCGGCGTCGGTACTTTCTGGATCAATGCAAGCGCATGGGAGGCATACACCTCATTGGTTCGATTGACCAGATCTTCGAGCGCCGAACCTCTCAGTCCTCTGGAATTCCAAGTAGCCATCTGCAACTATCCTTTCACTGCTTCGGCGGCCGCTCGTCCCCGCAGCCATGCAAGCGCAGCTTCAAAATCTGCCGGAAGATCAGCGATCACTTCTCTGCCATCGGTAAAACATACACGGTATGCATGCAGCAGCTGACGATTGATCCCGGCCGCATTCTCAAATATGCGGTTCTGCTTCGGATCTCCATATTTTGGATCTCCGATCACCGGATGGCCGATGGATGCCAGATGTGCGCGGATCTGATGCGAACGCCCGGTGATCAGATGTACCTCCAGCAAGGTGTAATCACCAAACTGTTCTACCGGGTCATACTCTGTCTCTATATATTTACGGTTCGGTGCACCGTTCTGAAAGATCGATACAGCATTTTCCCGCTCATCCTTCAGCAGATATCCCTTTAGGAGCTGCTTCTGGCCGATATTACCTTTTACAAGACAACGGTAATATTTTTCCATTGACCGGCTTTTGAGTTCGCCGGACAGGCGCTGCAGACCGCGCAGAGTCTTTCCTGCCAGCAGAATACCGGATGTGTTTCGATCCAGGCGATTGCAGATCGACGGCCGGAATGTGTGCAGGTCATCTTCTGTCAGAACCTTTGTCTCCAGCAGATAGGCGATCATATGCTCATTGGCAGAAATGTCCGATTCCCTTGCCTTCTGCGAGAGCATGCCGGCCGGTTTATTCATGACAAGTATATCATCATCCTCGTAAACAACGGAAAATGCCGGTTGGATCGGAACTCTCTTCAATTCTTTGATCGTATCCCGGCTGCTTCCGGAAAACTTGTCAAACGTCTCATCAGACAAAAAGCAGGCGACTTCATCTCCGATGGATAAATGCTCGGATCCGGCTGCTTTTTGTCCGTTCAGTACAATATTTTTTTTCCGGAGCATTTTATATATAAAGCTGCCCGGCGCATCCGGTAGAAGCTTTCTCAAATATTTGTCCAGCCGCTGACCGGCCTCATTTTCCCTGATCGTAAATGATTTCATATCGTTCTATGATCCTATTATTCGCTTAATGTTTATTCTTTTTGTGTACGTTCCGGATCGTTTTCTTTTTTGCGGGATGTTTTTTCGCTCCGTTTGTATCGGAAGAGCGATGATTACCTGCTGCGCCCCGGTAGCCATTTTGCTTATTCTGCTGTTTCATGACTCTCGGACGGATCAGACATTCCGGTCCGAAACCGATCAGATCCGTTCGTCCCGCACGCTCAAGTGCTTCTTTGACCAGCTCATAGTTTTTCGGATTGCGATACTGCATGAGTGCGCGCTGCATCGCCTTTTCGTGCGGATTTGTCGCAGTATAGACAGGTGTCATATCCCGCGGATCCAGTCCGGTGTAATACATACACGTAGATATCGTAGACGGAGTCGGATAAAAATCCTGTACCTGTTCGGGCATGTAATGAATATCCCGCAGATATTCCGCCAGTTCGACCGCTTCTGTCAATGTCGCGCCCGGATGCGAAGACATCAGATACGGCACGAGATACTGTTTTTTGCCAAGTTTCTCGTTCATCTGTGTATATTTTTCTACGAACTTTTTATATACTTCCGGAGCCGGTTTACCCAGCTTGTCCAGCACTTTTCTCGAAATATGTTCCGGTGCGACCTTGAGCTGTCCGCTGACGTGATATTCACACAGCTCGCGTAAAAAGGCATCGCTTTTATCCGCAAGCACATAGTCAAACCGGATGCCGGAACGGATAAAGACCTTTTTTACCCCCGGAATCTCACGTAATTTACGCAGCAGCCGGATATAATCCGTATGATCGGCATGCAGATTCCTGCACGGCTGCGGAAACAGGCACTGCTTATTCGGACAGACACCTTTGGTCAGCTGCTTCTCGCAGGAAGGATGTCTGAAATTAGCTGTCGGCCCGCCAACATCGTGGATATATCCTTTGAAATCCGGCTCGTAGGTGAGCTTTTTCGCTTCTTCAACGATTGATGCATGGCTGCGTGTCTGGATCGTACGACCCTGATGAAAGGTCAGTGCACAGAAATTGCATCCGCCAAAACAGCCACGGTTACTGATCAGCGAAAATTTCACCTCGCGGATCGCAGGAATACCGCCTGCCTCCTCGTACATCGGATGATAGGTACGCATATACGGCAATGCATAGACACGATCCATCTCCTCCTGCGTCAGTGGCTTTGACGGGCGGTTCTGTACGACAAACAGCTTCTCATCATATGTCTCGTACAAGACCTTCGCCACAAAATGATCCGTGTTGCAGTACTGGATATAAAAGCTGCGGGCATAAGCCTCCTTGGAAGCACGGATCTCTTCAAAATGCGGCAGTTCCAATGCCTGCGATTGTCTGATCAGTTCTCTGTCTCTCGTCTTGTAGACAGTTCCATCAATAAATGTAATATCTTTGACCGCGATCCCGCTGTCGAGAGCGTCTGCGATCTCGATGATGCTGTGTTCTCCCATTCCATAAGAGATCAGATCAGCCCCCGAATCCAGTAAGATCGAACGCCGGACCTTGTTAGACCAGTAATCATAATGTCCGAGACGTCGCAGACTCGCTTCGATACCGCCGATGATGATCGGTGTATGCTTATAAGTCCGGCGGATCAGATTGCCGTATACGACAACTGCATAATCCGGTCGTCTGCCCATCACACCGCCCGGTGTGTATGCATCGGTTTCACGCCGTTTTTTTGAAACGGAATAATGATTGACCATCGAATCCATATTACCGCCGGACACTAAAAATCCCAGCCGCGGTTCTCCGAATACCTGTATGCTCGTATCATCCTTCCAGTCCGGCTGTGCAATGATCGCCACCTTATATCCGTGTGACTCCAACAGACGGCTGATGATCGCCGGTCCAAACGACGGATGATCCACATACGCATCACCGATCACATATACAAAATCCGGTCGTTCCCAGCCCCGTTTTTCACAGTCTGATCTTGTCACGGGTAAAAAATCATGTATCATAAATGTTCCTCTTTAACATGCAGATCATTTCTGCCTCTAACTTTATATTTTAGCACTGTTTGCGCTATTTTACAACCGCTCATACGTCCCGTCCAGCACCTGAGCATAGGAGTCGATATAGTAATGTGCGAGTGCGCGTTTTTGCGCCTCCTGCGCGCGGGAATATTCATCCGATACCGCACATACTTTCATCCCGGCTGCCAGTCCGGCACGGATACCCTGGGAAATATCCTCAAATACCAGACAGTCTGCCGGCTCCAGATCCAGCTTGTCCGCGACCGCCAGAAATACATCCGGTGCAGGCTTGCCCCGTTTGACTTCATTTGCCGTCAGTATCGCGTCCATATATTCATATAATCCATGTGCCTGTGCAACCGCATCGAGCAGGATCCTTGCATTGCTCGTGGCGATCCCCATCCGGATGCCGCGCCGCTTCATCTCCGGTAAAAATTCTGCCATTCCGGGCTTTAATGGTACTTCGTAACGATACTTATGGATCGCCATATCCACCCATATATCCATGAGTTCGTCTGCTGTTTCTTTTAACGGATAAGTACGGACAAAATATTCTGCCGTTTCCCGGAAACTCATACCCTCAATGGCCTCTTCCAGCTCGTCTGTCATGTCCAGACCATGTGCCGCCATAAATTCATTATCGATCTGTCTCCACATCCACATGGAATCGACCATCGTTCCATCCAGATCAAATATAATCCCTTTGATTCCATCCAGCATATCTATATCCCTCTCTGTCGTAAATAATCGATCTCATCCTCTGTTAGCGGCCGGTATTCTCCCGGCTGCAGCGTCTCGTCGAGTGGCAATGCACCCATAGCCAGCCGTTTCAATTCGAGCACAGGTTTTCCGACTGCCTCAAACATCCGCTTGATCTGGTGAAATTTTCCTTCGTAGATCGTTACCCGTATCTGTGAGATCACATTTGATTTCAGTACTACAAGTTCCGCAGGTTTTGTCGGCTTTTTCTCCCCGATATCGATTCCTTCCGCAAAGGCCCTGACATCGTCATCCGTCACCATGCCATCAATCACCGCCTCATAAGTTTTGGGAATATGCTTTGCGGGGCTGAGCAGTTCGTGTGCCAGCGCTCCGTCATTTGTAATGAGCAGCAGCCCCTCTGTATCCAGATCCAGCCGCCCGACCGGGAACAGATCTGCGCGCAGATGATCGGTGATATAGTCGAGCACCGTGGGATAACGGCTGTCTTCTGTCGCTGATACACAGCCCTTTGGCTTATTCAGCATAAAATATTCATATGAGGCATACCGGATCAGCCGGTGATCGGCCATCACCTGTGACTGCTCCGGATCGAATTTTTGTTCCGGGCTTTTACAGGTTTGTCCGTCAATCTGTACTTTGCCTGCGCGGATCAGTTTTTTTACTTCACTGCGCGTGCCAACCTGCATTTCTGCAAGAAATTTATCCAATCTCATCAGACTCATGTTATTATCCTCTCGTCATTATAATATGTGATTGCGAAACTATTTTTAAATCGGGCTGTCTGGCATGCATGCACATCTTTCATGAACATGCAGCTCCCGCAGGCAGTCTGTTTTGCTTTCGTTGCACGAATCATTCCACTGAGCCTCCTCAAAACAAAATTGTGTCAGCAAAGACTTCCACAATTTGGAGTCTCAGCTCCATCGTGCAAAGGCAGCAAAATCAGACAATGCCTTGCTCGCGCTGCTGATGTTTGGTGAACTACGTGTGTGCTTGCATGCCAATCTACATATTGAAGATGTTTCGCAGACAATATGTAACGCAAGGCTGGCGGCTGCAGATGCAGGAGATCTCGGCAGTTGCGACATTTGTCCGGCGAAGTGCGAGCGATTTGATGAAGTATCTCCTGTCATAGTTGGAAGCTGCAGGCTATGTGTGCGAGGGAACCGAAGGACACATCGAGCCCAAGCTGAAGAGACAGCGAGACACCGTCCGGACAACCGGAGCAATCTGATCGGGATTCTCCTACATTCGCAGCCAGACAGCCGAATGATAAGTACGCTCTCGCCTATCTTAATAAGGGATCGCTCTCGTTTCCAGCGGAAGCAGAAACGGATACGGGTTCACTGCTGTCTCCTGCCCGTTTTCGTCATTATAATAGATGCCGACATGCAGATGCACCGGAAAATTCCCGGTCGTTCCCTCGATATTGCTGTAACCGCTGTCTCCAGCAAAACCGAGCAACTGACCTGCACAGACCGGCGTACCTTCCTCTATATCATCCGCATAATCATATAAATGCGCATAGTAATAATAGATGCCGCGCTCACTGCGGATGCCGAGCCGGTAACCGCCCTGCGGCAGCCAGCCCTTTTTCTCTACGATTCCGTCTGTCATGGACAGCACCGGAAATATCCCCCTCCTGTCCGGTGTGAGCATCAGATCTGTGCCTTCATGACCACGGTCGCCGCCGAAAGTGCGCGCGGACATCCATGAATCCTCATAGGAGACCGCATACTGCGTATGGAGCGTAGACTGTGGAACCGGAAACAACTGCAGATCTTCGCGGATCGTGGCAGCGATCTCATCCGTGACTTCCGTATCCTTGTTCTGCGTGCGTTCTTTATCATCTGCCGGATGACGCTCCTGCAGACGTTCCTCCCGATCAAGGATCTGTTTCATTCCGATAATATCCATGGAAGCCAGTATCATGATCAAAGCGGCCAGCAAACATTTTTTTCTCATATTCCATACCTGCCTGTCATAGTTTTAAGTAATATGATGAAAAAAAATGTATCACGCTTCCTCACAAAAAAATATCTAATCTGTTATATGCTTGCGCTATTTTTACTATTCCTGCTGAAAGAGCCACAGGTTGCCGTATCCGGTGCCCGTTTCGGGCTGATGCTGTGGGCCGGTCAGCTACTCCCGAGCCTGTTGCCGTTTCTGATCCTCACACAACTGCTCATTCGCAGCGGATATCTGAACCGGATCTGTGAAAAAGTGCATCTGCCTCATAGTTATTTTGTGTTATTTGCAGGTACATTGTTCGGATTTCCGATGGGATGCAAACTGACAGCAGATCTGTATGCACACGGTCTGCTCTCCAAAAAAGATGCATCCATGCTGTTTGTTATCTCCAATCAGATGAGTCCTGCCTTTGTCAGCGGATATATCTTATCTGAGACATTGCATCTGCCGCAGCTGATCCCGCTTACATATGCGATCCTCTACGGTCCTTCCCTGTGCTACGGTATGTGTATGCTCGCCGTCAGACATCACAGGCATCATACGGCTGTGTATAACACTTATCCTTCTACAAAAAAATCGACATCCGGACTGCAAATGAACTTTGCGATCCTGGATGCCGGTATTATGAACAGTTTTGAAACAATGCTGAAGCTGGGGGGATATGTCATGCTCTTTGCAGTCATCACCAGTATGTGTCAGCATTATCTGACAGCCATACCGATCCTGTCTACCATACTTGCAAGCCTGCTTGAGATCACGGGTGCTGTCAGTGTCCTGGACAGTACCTTACACAGTGTATATGTAAAATATACCACGATCCTTGCTGCTGTATCCTTTGGTGGATGCTCAGGCATCGCCCAGACTGCCTCACTCATTCATACGGATGATCCCACAGAGCGTCTATCCATAAAAACATATATCCGTGGGCGGCTGCTCCTCACAGGAATCACTACTCTGCTCGCCGCTGTGTTATATCCGCTCGCAGTATAAATATAACTGCTGATCGTTTGTCACGCCTTTGCTTCTGCCGGATCCTGCGAAGCGGGTTCCGGTGTGGCAGCTGCCGGTTCTTCCTCTGTCAGTTCCGGTTCCGTCTGCGGCATCAGTTCTGCCCGGTTGGCGAGAACCACCTGCAGGGAATTATTAAGGCCTGCGATCAGATTATCATAACGTGCCTTGGAACCCTCAATCGCACCGTTTAAGATCACTTCCAGATTGCGCAGTAATTCATCTGTGTATGTGATCGCACCCATACGGATGCTGTTGGCATCATTTGTCGCTTTGTCGAGGATCTCCTGCGCCTGCTTGGTCGCAAGCATTACGACTTCATTCGCCTGTGCGTAGGCCTGCTGCATGATCTGATGCTCGCTCACAAGTTCTGAATGAGTCACTTCTGCCTGAGCGATGATCGCATCGGCCTTGGTCTGTGCATCGGCAAGGATCGCCTCTTTATTGCTGATCATCTTCTGGTAACGCTTGATCTCCTCCGGAGTACGGAGGCGAAGCTCTGTCAACAGTTCTTCGATCTGATCCTTGTTGACAATGATCTTATTGGAAGAAAATGCCTGCGGTTTACAGGTATCTATGTACTGTTCTAATTCTTCGATTGTCTGCTCAATTTTACTACTCATGTCAGTCTCCTTTTTCAATGCCGTATTTCTTGTAAACACGGTCAATCATCGTTTCCGGGACAAATTGTGAAATATCTCCGCCATAGGCTGCAAATTCTTTGACAATAGTAGAGCTGAGATACGAATATTGCAGGCTGGTCGTCAGGAAAATCGTCTCTATTTCGTTATACTCCACATGGTTTGTCTGCGCGATCTGAAGCTCATATTCAAAATCCGTCACCGCACGTAAACCGCGGATAATAATATTTGCATGAATCTCTTTTGCAAAATCCACGAGTAATCCATCAAATGATACGACATGTACATTTGCCAGATCTGCGGTTAACTCTTTTAACATACTAACACGTTCATCTACAGAAAACAACGAATTTTTTGCACTATTATTCAATACCCCGACATATAATTCATCCACGATATTGGCAGATCTTCGGATAATATCCATATGTCCGTTCGTGACCGGATCAAAGCTTCCCGGATAGATTGCTCTTTTCATAGATCATCCCTCTTTTGTTTCCTGTGTTTCAGTTTTCAGTGAAAGAAACACATGCTTGTTTGTCTTGTAGATCTTTTCTCTTAACAGATCATAGCCCAATGCATCCACATATGAAAAATCCGTATGCTCGTCCGCCTCTATGATGATCATGGCGTGCTCTTTGACGATCGAAGAATGCGCCAGATAACCAAGGATCTCAGGTTCGAGATCATGTCCGTATGGCGGATCGAGAAAGATCAGATCAAACCGGTACTTTCCCTCCAACTGTCGCAGCGCACTCATGCAATCCGTATTCATCAGCTTGCACTGACTGCCCAATTTTGTAAAATCAATATTATCCTGTATGACTTCACATGCCTTTTTATTATTATCGACAAATACACAGTAGGCACTGCCTCTGCTCACTGCCTCCAGCCCGATCTGTCCGCTGCCTGCGAACAGATCCAGAAAATATGCACCTTCCAGTTCCGGGGCAAGCATATTAAATAATGTCTCTTTGATACGGTCTGTCGTCGGCCGGGTATCCCGCCCGGGCAATGTACGAAGCGGCAGACGTCTTGCTTTTCCGGCGATAATTCTCATTGTAATCTACCTCCTGTTTTGCGGATCCTAGTTCTGTTCCTTTAAAACAGCACGGTTCTTGATCAGATAATCGCAGAGTGACACGATCGTCAGTATCAGGGCGATCCAGGTCAGACATGTACCGAGGATCGCAAAGAACTGTCCGGGCAGATCAAGGATCAGTACAATGATCATCAGCATCTGAAACGTTGTCTTGAATTTGCCCCAGTAGCTGGCTGCGATCACGACACCATTGTCGGCGGCCACCAGACGGAAACCGCTGATGATAAATTCGCGGCTGATGATCACAATGACCATCCATGCCGCGAGCTGTCCGGTAGCTACCAGGCAGATCATTGCCGAGCACACCAGCAGTTTATCAGCAAGCGGATCCATAAATTTGCCGAAATTTGTCACCAGATTGTATTTTCTTGCAATTTTTCCGTCAGCGAGATCGGTCAGGCTGGCAATGATAAAGATCGCTACCGCAATATAATTGCTGTACGGCACGATGGGAACCAGCAAAAAGAATACAAAAAAAGGAATCAGCAGTACACGTAAAATCGTCAATTTGTTCGGTAAATTCATCTTCATATCATCTCTCCTATCAGGTCATAATCCAATGCACCTGTCACGCGCACCTTCACAAAATCTCCGGACATCAGTTCTGCATCTGTATGGATAAAGATATATCCGTCTACTCCGGGCGCATCCTTATAGGTCCGGGCTACATATGCGTTTTCATCGGCGACTTTACCCTCTACGAACGCCCAGAGTTCACGCCCTTTCATCGCCTCATTACGGTCAAAGGCGATCTCCTGCTGTAATTCCATGACTTCGTCCTTCCAGGTCAGCTTGGTCTCTTCGTCCAACTGCCCCGCGAAAGATGCCGCAGGTGTATTTTCCTCCGGTGAATAGGTGAATGCCCCCAGCCGGTCAAATTCAGCCCAGTTCAAAAACTCCAGCAATTCCTCATGCGTCTGCCGTGTCTCCCCGGGGAAACCGCAGATCAACGTCGTCCGAAGACAGATATCCGGGATCTCCCGTCGCAGCAGTTCGATCTTGTCTGCCAGTTCCGCACCTGTGGTACGTCGTCCCATGCGCTTTAAGATATCATCATTGATATGCTGGATCGGCATATCGAGATAATGGACGACCTTTTTATTACGCTTGATCGCATCGATAAGCTGTGTATCGATCTCTTCCGGATAACAATACATCAGCCGGATCCAGTATAATCCATTGATCGCGTTTAATTCATCCAGCAGCCGGTGCAGGGATTTCTCGCCGTACAGATCCACACCGTAGACTGTTGTCTCCTGCGCCACGAGGATCAGCTCCTTCACGCCCTGCTCCGCGAGCTGTCTGGCCTGTGTAACCAGTTCCTCCATCGGAACACTGCGGTAAGAACCGCGGATAGACGGGATCACACAGTAGGTACAATGCTTATCACAGCCTTCTGCGATCTTCAGATATGCGTAATGTCCGCCGGTCGTCACCAGACGTTTCTTGTCATGCATATCCGGAAGCCCTTCCAGTGCATGATAATTCTTATATACACTGCCTTTTAAAGCACCCTCTACAGCTTCTACGATCGCATCGTATGCATTGGTGCCGAGAACGGCATCTACTTCCGGTATCTCCTGCAGCACCTCATCCTGATAACGCTGTGCGAGACATCCGGTGACAATCAGAGCCTTGAGTTTGCCTGTTTCCTTATATTTTGCCATGGAGAGAATCGTCTGAATGCTCTCCTCCTTGGCATCACCGATAAAGCAGCAGGAATTCACTACGATCACATCTGCGTCAGTCTCATCATCCGTGATCGTATAACCGGCAGCATTCAGCATGCCGATCATGTACTCGGAATCCACCAGATTTTTATCGCAGCCGAGTGAAATAAATAAAATATTCATATATGCTCCTGTATTTACAGATATTCATGCCGCCTCTGCGGCATACATTCCTATGATGTGAAAAGAAGCCGAAACGATCAGCTCCGGCTTCTGTATGTGTGTCTGAGTTATGCTTCGGTCCCAGCTTCTGCTGTCGAAAGGTCGGCTGCCGGCTCCTGCACAGAAGGGATCCGGTCTGCCTCCTCATCTTCACCGAGGATCTTTACCTTGCCCTCATACAGCTCCTGGACAGCTGTAGATAAAGGCTTTTTACCGTTCGCATTTGCGACCAGCGGTTCATCACCGGCGATCAGCTGGCGGGCACGCTTGGCTGCAGCGATAACGATCGAATAACGGCTGTTTACGACCGGTTCCTCACCTACCTCTGTGGTATTGTTGACAACTTTCATTAATTCTACATAAGACGGATGGATCATCTTTATTCTCCTTTCGCATAATTCGTCAATGCTGTTTTCATTTCCATTATAAATAACTCTTTCCGTGAGATCCTGGTGTGCTCATTCTGTAAGATAGAATGCACCTGATCTACACAGGCTTCCAGTTCATCATTTACGATCAGGTAATCATAAGCTTCGATACCCATACATTCTTCATCTGCACGGCATAATCTCTCATGTATTACCTCGGGTGTCTCTGTTCCTCTGCCTACAAGCCGCTTCTCCAATTCGTCGAAGCTGGGCGGTGTGACAAACAGCAGAAGTGTGTCCGGATATTTTTCCTTGATCTTTAACGCACCCTGTATCTCGATCTCAAGGATCACATCTTTTCCGCCTGACAATTGTTCCTGCACATATGCCTTCGGTGTTCCGTAATAATTGTTGACATATCTGGCATACTCTAACAGTTCATCTTCCTCGATCATTTTCTCAAAATCATCTACGGAACGGAAAAAATACTCCCGCCCGTCCTGTTCACCCGGACGCGGTGCACGTGTCGTCGCTGAGATGGACAGCGCATAATTCTGCGGATATTTTTCCAGCAGACGCTTGACGATCGTACCTTTTCCTGCACCGGAAAATCCGGATATCACGGTTAAAATACCTGTCTGTGTGTTCATTTATTCATCCTCCGTATTGACCGGTCACACGATCACAATCCCGGTGTTTCGACTGTATGCGCATCCGGTAGCTCCTGCTCCGCTTTGCTCTTCATTCTTCCGGATAACGTATCCGGCAGGAGTGCCGAGAGAACCACGCGGTCATTGTCAGTAAATATCACTGCCCTGGTCCGTCTGCCCTGCGTCGCATCGATCAGGCGGGATTCTTCCCTGGCCTTCTGGATCATACGCTTGGCCGGTGCAGAGTCCGGTGTGATCATCGCTATGATCTTATCTGCGTTTATGATATTGCCGAAACCGATGTTCATGAAATTACTCAATATTCTGTATCTGCTCCCTTACTTTTTCAATATCAGTCTTGAGATTGATGCCTGTGTCGGAGATAGACAGATCATTGGACTTGGACAGGATCGTATTCGCTTCGCGGTTCATCTCCTGTGCGATAAAATCCAGTTTTCTTCCCATGCTGCCTCCGGCGAGAAGCACATCCTTCATACCTTTGATATGGCTGCGCAGACGGACGACTTCTTCATCCACACAGATCTTATCCGCAAACAATGTCACCTCTGTCGCGATACGTCCCTCGTCGATCTGTGCATCCTGCAGCAGATCCGCGATCTTTGTCTGCAGCTTGCTGCGGTATTCCGTGATGATCTGCGGTGAACGCTGCTCGATATAGTCCACATAGCCGTTCATCTGATCTAATTTGGCGATCAGATCACCACGCAGATGCTCGCCCTCACTGATACGCGCTTCCACGAACTTCTCACAGGCGCCGCGCACTGCCTTCTCAAGTACCGTCCACAGTTCCTTCTCATCTGTATCCTCTTCTTCCATCACAAATACTTCAGGATAGCGGGACAGCGTACTGACACGGATATCATTCTCCAGTCCGAAAGTCTGCGACATCTGTCTTAAGTATTCCAGATACTGTCCGGCGAGCTGCTCATTGTATTTGAGTGCAAAGCCTGTCTCAGACAGATCCTCGTAAGATACAAATACATCTACCTTTCCGCGCTCCATATATTCCTTGAGTACCGTGCGGATCGAACTCTCAAAAATACTGAGTTTCTTCGGCATCTTGACACTGACATCCAGATAGCGGTGATTCACTGCCTTGATCTCGACAGTCATCTTCCACTGACCTTCTGTTATTTCGCATCTGCCGAAGCCGGTCATGCTTTTAATCATAAAAAACCTCCAACACATGAAACGGTCATGCCGTTATCGTATTCATTCTGTCCATGCATCACCTTTTCCCCATACCGGTATGCATAGCTGATATTATTATAAGTCAAAGATCGATATTCGTCAAATAAAAATATTGACTTTACATGTTTGATTCCATTAAAATAAATCAGATAAGGAGGACACTCGAATGGCTTTTGACGGAATTGTCGTTGCAAATATTATAAATGAATTAAAAAACACCATCCTCGGTGGCCGTATCAGTAAGATCGCACAGCCGGAAAACGATGCCCTGCTGCTCACGATCAAGGGAAGTAACGGTCAGCACCGCCTGCTGTTGTCTGCCAGTGCTTCACTGCCGTTTGTCTATCTCACCGATACCAACCGCCCCAGCCCGATGACGGCACCGAATTTCTGCATGCTGCTGCGCAAGTTTATCGCAAACGGAAAGATCACCGCGATCACCCAGCCCGGCTTAGAGCGTATCATCTGCTTTGATATCGAGCATCTGGATGAACTGGGCGATCTGAAACAGAAGCGTCTGATCATAGAACTGATGGGTAAACACAGCAATATCATCTTCTGCGATGACAGCGGCCGTATCATCGACAGTATCAAACATATCCCTGCGTCCGTCAGTTCTGTGCGCGAAGTGCTCCCCGGACGGGACTATTTTATTCCGAATACACAGGAAAAATCCGATCCGCTCACCGCGACTCCCGAGACGATCCGCTCAGATGCCTGCGATCGTCCCACAACACTTGCCAAGGCACTGTACCTGACATATACCGGTATCAGTCCGACCGTTGCAAATGAGGTATGCCATCGTGCCGGTCTGGATGCCGATGCCCACACGGACAGCCTGAGCGATGATGAGAAGCTGCATCTGGCGAACGAGTTTTTCTGGCTTATATCTGATATTAAAGAAGAAAAATTCGAGCCGTGCATGATCAAAAAAGGTACGGAACCGATCGAATTCGCAGCGATCACACTGCATGAATACAGTGATTATCCCGCATATACCTGTGAGACATATGAGTCCATCAGCCGGGTGCTCGAACGCTTCTATGCAGACAAAGACCTCTATACGCGTATCCGGCAGAAATCTGTAGATCTGCGCCGTGTGGTAAACACTGCGCTGGAACGGGATGTCAAAAAATTATCCCTGCAGCAAAAGCAGTTAAAGGACACCGAAAAGCGCGATAAATACAAGATCTATGGTGAACTGCTCCAGGCATACGGCTACGGGGTCGAAGAAGGCGCCACAAAGCTGGAAGCGCTCAATTATTATACGAACGAGATGGTCACGATCCCTCTGGATCCATTATTAAACGCACAGGAAAATGCACAGAAATACTTTGCAAAATATAATAAGCTCAAACGCACCCACGAAGCATTGATGGAACTGACAGTCGAAGTACAGGATGAGATCACCTATCTGGAATCTGTTGCAAACTCGCTGGATATTGCTGTCACGGAGGAAGATCTCTCCGCGATCAAAGAAGAGCTGACCGGCAGTGGTTTCATCAAAAAACATGCAGCAAAAAAGGGCGCCCGCTCCGCTAGGAGCAAGCCGTTCCACTATCGCAGCAATGACGGTTTTGACATTTTTGTTGGAAAAAACAATCTGCAGAATGAAGAACTGACCTTTAAAGTCGCCAACGGCGGTGACTGGTGGTTTCACGCCAAAGGAATGCCCGGCTCACATGTAATCGTAAAAACCGAAGGAAAAGAACTGCCTGACCGCACGTTTGAAGAAGCAGCCAGGCTCGCCGGCTATTATTCTAAAGGACGCGGTGTAGACAAGCTGGAGATCGATTATCTGCAGCGTAAAAATGTTAAAAAACCCAATGGCTCCGCACCCGGTTTTGTCGTATATTATACGAATTATTCCATGACGATACACACGGATATTTCTGATATTCCATTTGTTGAATAATTTAGAAAAACCTGCTACGTTTATTTTTGTTTTCTCCTCACATACTATGTGTACCAGCAGCAAACAAGCTGTTGTTTAAATACAAAAGCGAATTTACCAAGGAGGAAACGCATCATGTCAAACAATAACAATAAAACTTCTGTTCCCGAAGCAAAAGAGGCTATGAACCGTTTCAAATACGAGGTGGCAAGTGAGCTGGGTGTGCCCTTAAAGGATGGATACAACGGTGATCTGACTTCCAGACAGAATGGATCTGTCGGCGGTTATATGGTCAAGAAGATGATCGAGGCACAGGAAAAACAGATGGCAGGTAAGTAAGAGAACACTCGAATACACGCTTCGCGAATATTCTGGTGTCACGAACCAAAAGGTGCGCTTACCGCAGATGACTGCGGCAGGCGCACTTTTTACATAGCACTATCTAACTACAAACTCAGCGTTACGTCACCACGCTCAAAGATCTCCCTCATTTTGATCTTCAGATTCACATGCTCCTCCCATTCCAACGTCGGATCTGTCTCCATGATCTGTCTGACTTCATCAGCCGCCTGGCTGAGCACACGCGCATCTGTATAGATATCGGCAATCAAAAAACTCATATCTCCGGCCTGGCGAATACCAAAAAAATCTCCCGGCCCACGCAGCTTCAGATCCTCCGAAGCGATATAAAACCCATCATTTGACTGGTTCAGGATCTCCAGCCGCTCCTTCGCGCGATCTGAATCCGAGGCATTTATCATGATACAATACGACTGTGCATCCCCACGTCCGACGCGACCTCTCAGCTGGTGCAGCTGCGCAAGTCCGAAACGATCTGCATTTTCGATCATCATCACGGTAGCATTCGGCACATTCACACCGACCTCTATGACGGTTGTGGATACAAGAATATCCGTGCGATGTTCCTTGAAATCATCCATGATCTGATTTTTTTCCGCCGCTTTCATCTTGCCGTGCAGGCAGGCAATACGCACATGCTCCGACAGTTCCGACCGCAGACGATCCGTGTAATCGGTCACATTATTGGCATCCATATTTTCCGATGCCTCAACAAGCGGACAGATGATGTATGCCTGATGCCCTGCAGCGACCTCTTTCTCCAAAAAAGCATTTGCTTTTTTACGGTAATCCTCTCCGACCACACAGTTTTTGACCGGAAGCCTCGTCGCCGGCACTTCATCCATCACCGATATATCCATATCCCCGTATAAAATAATTGCCAGCGTGCGCGGAATCGGTGTTGCGCTCATCACGAGGATATGCGGTGACTGCCCTTTTTCTGCAAATGTCTCCCTCTGGCGGACACCAAAACGATGCTGTTCGTCTGTGATGACCAGTGCCAGCCGCTGATATGCGACCTGTTCCTGAATGAGCGCATGCGTCCCTATAATTAGTGCATCGGTATGTTCCGCGATCTGCGCCCTTGCCTCTCTTTTCTGTTTTGCTGTCATGGAGCCCGTCAGCAAGACGATCGTCTTATCGATCCCATAACGCTCACACAGTTCTGTCAGCGACTGCTCATGCTGTCTGGCCAGCACTTCCGTCGGCGCCATGATCGCTGACTGGCAGCCCTGATCCGAGACATATAACATCGCCAAAAATGCCACGATCGTTTTACCGCTTCCGACGTCTCCCTGTATCAGCCGCTGCATCAATGTCCCGCCCTGCAGATCAGACAATACTTCCCGCAGGGTGCGCAGCTGTGCACCCGTGAGCGTATAAGGCAGCCTGTCGATATAGCGCTCTAATCCGTCCGGTTCGAAATGATAGGTATTCAGTTGTTTTTCTTCGCCGAGTTTCTGTAGCTGCATAGTCATCAGAAACAGGAAAAATTCATCAAATACCAGCCTTTTTCGTGCACAGATCAGGGATTCCATGGATTCCGGAAAATGGATCTGGTCGAGCGCATAGTTATATTCCGCCAGCTCATATTTTTCACGCAGCCCGGTCGGCAGATAATCAAAAAAGCTGTCACAGGCACAGAGTGCAGACCGGATTGTCTTGCACAAAAAACGATTTGTGATCCCGCGTGTCAGCGCATAGACCGGCTGCATGGAGCCCTCGATCGCGGCATAATCCTCCGGAGAAAACAGTGCCGGCTGTTCCATATGCCAGGTACCGTTTTTGCCGGTTACCCTGCCATATAAGATCACAGTCTTTCCTTTCTTCAACCCATTTGCTATATAGGGCAGACGAAACCAGATCGCTTCAAATGCTCTCCCTTCGTATTCACTTTTCAGGACCGTGATCGTCATCGCACGCGTGCGGCGCATCACAGCAGGCTTCCCGATCTGCACGATCACAGCCGCCATCTCGCCTTCATGCAGTTCATTGATCTGTGCGGCCTGCGGATATTTTACATAATCCCGGGGAAAATGAAGGAGTATATCACCTACGGTGTATACTCCCATTTTCTGCAAAAGCCCTTCTGTTTTCTCTCCTACGCCCTTCACTTCACGGATCGGTGCAGTCAATTCCATATGCTTTACTCCAATTATTTACTCTACAGATAATATATAATAATAAACAGGCTGTCCGCCGTTGTTTACCTCAACTTCGACATCTGCATACTTTTCCTGGATCTTTTCTGCCAGTGCGGATGCATCTTCCTCAGAGACATCTTCACCGTAATACAGACTGATAATGCCGCTCTCGTCATCTACCAGCTGATCGATCATCTCGATCAGTGTCTGTTCCATATCGGCACCGACAGATAATATACCATCATCTCCGATACCCATATAGTCATTTTCACGGATCTCCTTGCCATCGATTGAAGTATCACGCACCGCATAGGTGATCTCGCCGCTCTTGACATTGGCCAGTTCCTCTGTCATGCGTGCTTCATTTTCATCTGCAGTCTGCTCCGGGATGAAATTGATCAGGGCAGTGATTCCCTGCGGGATCGTCTTGGTCGGAATGACATGGATCTTCTTGTCTTCCGATAAGGAAGCCGCCTGATTGGCTGCTAAAATAATATTCTTATTATTCGGCAGGACAAAGATATCCTTTGCAGGGACTTTCTCGATCGCATGCAGGATGTCCTCAGTACTGGGATTCATTGTCTGTCCGCCCTCGATGATGACGTCCACTCCGAGGCCGCTGAAGATCTCGCTGAGTCCCTCTCCGGCAGATACGCTGATAAATCCCATATCTTTCCATTCAGCCTGCTCAGTCTCCGGCTGCTGTGCGGCCTGCTGCGCAGCGATCTTTTCCGCATCCTTGATCAGACGCTCCTGATGTTCTTCACGCATGTTATCGATCTTGATCTTGCTCAGTGATCCATGTGTGAGAGCCTCCTGAATCGCCAGACCCGGGTCATTGGTATGTACGTGGGTCTTGACGATCTCATCATCAGCTACGACAACGATCGAATCTCCGATAGAAGTCAGAAATGCCTTGTACTTTGTCACTTCCTCATCGCTGAGAGGTCTGTCCAATACGATAATAAACTCTGTACAATAACCAAATTTAATCTCTGCCTGTGTCTCGGCTGAGATCTTAGTAATACCACCGGATGTCGTCTGATCTGCCTTGAAGCTGCTGTAATCGATCTCCTTGCCCATCAGCGCATCATACGCTCCCTGCAGTACAACGACCAGACCCTGTCCGCCGGAGTCCACAACGCCTGCCTGTTTTAATACCGGCAGCATCTCAGGTGTCTTTTTCAGTACACGCTCTGCCTCATCGATCACGGCACGGATAAATACGCACAGATCATCCGTCTCTTCCACCATATCGATTGCTTTATCCGCAGCGCCTCTGGCTACGGTAAGGATCGTGCCTTCCTTCGGCTTCATGACAGCCTTGTATGCTGTCTCAACAGCCTTATCGCATGCTTCGGCAAGGATCACGGTATCGATGGTATCATAATTTGCGATCACCTTTGTGAATCCGCGAAACAGCTGTGATAAGATCACACCGGAATTTCCTCTGGCACCGCGCAGAGAACCGGACGAAATTGCCTTTGCAACAGATTTCATGGATGTTTTCTCGAGACCGCTCACTTCCTTTGCAGCTGAGAGGATCGTCATGGACATATTCGTTCCGGTATCACCATCCGGTACGGGAAATACGTTTAATTCATTGATCCATTCCTTTTTCGCCTCAAGATTATGCGCACCTGCCAGAAACATCTTTGCAAGCAGTGCGGCATCTATCTTTTCTATTACAGTTTGTCCCACTTGTCATGTCCTCCTAATCGATTACCCGTACACCTTCTACGGAAATATTGATCTTTTTTATTTTCATACCTGTGAATTCTTCTACACGATATTTTACAGTCTCTGTCAGATTATCCGCAACTGTAAAAATGCTGACTCCGTATGCCACGATCACATGAAAATCAATACTGATCTCGTTTTCATCATCGACAGTCACATTGATTCCATGTGAGAGATAATCCCTCTTTAACAGCTTTACAAGACCATCCTTCATATTTACCGCAGCCATACCTACAATGCCAAAACATTCTACCGCAACGGAACCGGCATAAGTAGCGATCACTTCCGGGTCAATGGTAACAGTACCTAAAGAATTGGTTAATTGTCCATTCATAGTCAAACCTCCATATCGTCATTCGGCACATCATGATCATACGCCAAAAATACATTTTCCCAACTTACAATGTACCGTAGTCTATCTTATTCTATACCATCTACCGAAAAAAAGAAACCTATATTTGATTAATTTGCAATTTTTTTCAAATTATTCTTGCATTGCATATTTATATCTGATAAAATGTCCTAGTATGAGTTTGGAGAATATCGCTCTGAACTAATTTTGGAAACCAGACAAGGAGGTGCAAGTCATGGCAAAGTGTGCAGTATGTGGAAAAGGTGCTCATTTCGGAAACAATGTGAGCCATTCTCATAGAAGATCAAACAGAATGTTCAAGTCCAACATCAAGTCTGTTCGTTGCGTAGTAAACGGAGGAACCAAGACACAGTATGTTTGTGCTAGATGTCTGAAGTCAGGAAAAGTTGAGCGCGCATAGTATTCTTCTTTTTTTATGATTAAGGTTTCAAACATGAGAATTTAAAACATGAGAAAAAGAAGCTGATTGATTTCGGCTTCTTTTTATTTTCCCATCTCCGGCGATCCGCCATCCGTTATCCGCAGCAGAACAACTGATACCCGATCAGAAACAGTGCCCCTATGATAATGACGAGCACTACTGTGCTCCCAATAAAAAATGTGAGCAGCATACCGAGTGCCATGCAAAACAATGAATATCCGATCAATCTGCGCATTGCTACTCTCCTCCAAAAAAAGCATATACCTAGCATGTATGACACACTATAGTATATGCTTGCTCTGACAGTTATGATCACTGATTGACCGATGCATCCAGCATCTCGCTCATCTCTTTACCGGCTTGTTCTTTGGCCTGTTCAGAAACCTGATCGGAATCCTTTTTGGTAAACTTGTCCACAAAATCAGGCACCATATCCAGAATCTTGGTAATGCCGTCCTGATTCTTGACATTTACCAGTCTGGTAGAACCGTTCTGGATCACCAGCACGGCTGAAGGCTGGATGCGTCCGCCCATACCGCCTCCGGCATTATTGGATCCGCTTTTGGCAAATGCACCGGCACCGACACCGAAACTGACATCCACGAGCGGCAGGATGATCGTATCTCCGATATGGATCGCATCTCCGACTACCGTCTTAGATGATATAAAGCTGTCCATCCCCTTGAATAAGGATTCTACTGTCGAACGAAAGCTGCTGTTGTCTCCCATAATAGTTACCTCCTGAGTTTTTTTATGATTCTTCGAATATCTCTGTCAAATAATAACCGCAGACCACTGGCCAGCGCATGAACCAGACAAACATGTCCGCGCAGATCTACCCAGCCCTTTAAATATAGATTCTCTGTCAAAAAATCCGGTTCTATACGACACTTTTTTCCATACACGAACGGACACACGCTGAGCACAGCCGTCGCATAGCCTGTATTTGCCGGATCACCGAGTGAAAATGTCACATCAGCATACACATGTCTCGGTCCGATATGATGCAGCAGACCTTTGATCTCCCGCAGCACATGTGCCAGTGCCCGTTTGTTATGTTTATCTGTCAGTTCTGTCCAGATCTTCCTGCCGGTAGCGAATATACTGCGGGAAAATTTTTTCTCCGGCCGTTTTACAGTTCCGACTGATTCCTTTTCTCCTTTTTCAGAAGTCTTTTTAGAATCAGTCTGAGTCTCTTGTACGGATTTGGTTTCATCCGTCGTATTTGTCACAGCGGCAGTATCTGTCGTCCCCGCCATATCTGCAGCATCGACCCCTGTATCCGCGGCAGCCGGTGCATATTCCTTATCCGGTGTGGAACCGGAGGACTTGTGTTTTCTCGGAAATACCTGTATCCCGAAGATCTTCACCTTACATTCAAATACAGGATCCTGCTCCGGAGCACCGTTTACCCACACACGGTATGGAACCGGTACAAATAAAACCAGACAGATCAAAAACAGTAACAGACCCAGCAATCCGAGCAGGATCCAGCCGATCACTTTTAAGATCATGAGCATGATTCCTAGCATAGCAGACCATCCTCCCTGCTGTTATGTCGGTTCCGGATGATAAATTCCCGCAATTTAAAATTGCCCTGAACTGCATATATCCCGCTAATGATCTCCCCAGCAAGCATGACTGCCTCGTCATAATCTCCCGCGATACCGATCACAAACAGACCCTTTTTCGGATAATAACGCTGTCGCAGCACCTTTGTTGAAATAATATCGATCAGATTATCCGGATTGGAGGAAAGCGTCAGCAGATATGCATTGTGAAAAATGCTGCGCTTTTTAACTCCGCGAATAACTTTTTCTTTTTTACGGGATGATATACTATCCCCGACAAACAGATCATCGTACCATATCATATATGATCCCCATTCATAACCGTCGCAAACAGCTACCAATATTTATGACTGCCCCACAGATTGCTCTTTTTCAGATCCAGGTACTCGTTGTATGCCTTTTCCAGGATCTGTTTCTCATTGTTAAATTTCAAAAGATGATATGCTTCGTGGTATTTATAATATCCGGAATCCACGAAATATTCCTCTCGTTGTGGTTTGCTGTAATAGCTGTCACCCATCATCAGATACCAATGCACTTCCTTCTGCACAACATCCTCGGGTACATTAAAAGTATACTGACTTTTTCCGATGTACTTGATGATAGCGGCTTCAACACCGGCCTCTTCCTTTACCTCCCGTGCTGCGGTCTCCTTATATTCCTCACCATTCTCAACGGTCCCCTTCGGCAGTACCCACCCTTCGTACTTATTCCGATAGTTCTTGTAAAGCAGCAGTATCTTTCCGCGGAATATTACCACACCACCACAACTGGTTGCCTCGATCATTGCAATACCTCCTGATGTGGTTTAAAAATCTAAAATCACTTAACAGTATACTCTTATTTAAAGTAAGTGTCAAACACAGTCTTTGCGATCGGCACCGCCACTGTGCCACCGTTTCCCGCACCCTCTACGACAACTGCGATCGCGATCGGCTGTCTGCCCTTGGCACGCGCATAACCGACAAACCATGCATGACTGTCACCTTTTGTCGTTCCGTATTCTGCGGATCCGGTCTTGCCTGCCGCTTTGTAGGCATCTGACTGCAATGCTGACGCTGTGCCGTCTGTCACGACCGCACGCATCATCCCACGCAGGATCTTTGCCTCTTTTTGTCTCATCATCTGACCATATGCGGATGGCTCATACTGTTTAACGATCCTGCCGTCGGTATTCTCGATCCGGTCTGCCAGATAAGGGTTCATCAGTGCCCCGTTATTCTCGATCGCGGATACGATCAATGCCATATGCAGCGGGCTGACTAACGTCGTTCCCTGTCCGATCGCTGTCGCCATGATCTCGCTCTCCGTAGCATCCGGTTTCAGTGAAAAACGGCTCTTGCTGCTTGAGATCTGGATTGGAAGATCCGTATTAAATAACAGATCTTCACTGGTGGATGCATATTTTTTCAGATTCAGGGATAATCCGATATTGGCAAAAGAACTGTTGCATGATTTTTCCAATGAAGTCTTCAGATCAACCGTCCCGTGCACAGATCCTCCGAAACAATGCAGCGTATAATTGTCAGCCGTGATGCTGCCATTGCAGTCATAGCTGTAGGACTTATAATCGTTCGGATGCTCCCTGATATACTCCAGTGCCGTCACCAGCTTGAACGTGGATCCGGGCGGATACAGTCCCTGTGTCGCACGGTTTAACAACACGGAATTCTGATCATCATTTGCCAGTATCGTGTTCCAGTCCGTTACGATCGAATTCGGATCAAAATCAGGCTTTGAGACCATTGCAAGTATCTTGCCGGTCTCCGGCTCGAGTACAACGACTGCGCCCTTCTGGCTGCCCAGTGCCTCGTAAGCCGCGGACTGCAGATCGTTGTTCAGCGTCGTGACCAGCGTATCACCCTGATTCTTATTGCCTTCCATCTCATTCATCACCCGTTCCAGAATAAACGAATGTGACCGCAGCAGTTCAAAATTGTATCCGGATTCCATACCGGCCTTGCCGTTATCCGCATAGCCGATAACATGTGCGTATTTTCTGCCCTGCGGATAGACACGGGTCTCCCCGCCGTCAGCGTCTGTTTTCGTCTCTGCCAGTACCGTTCCGTCATCCGACACGATGGATCCCCTCGTAATGCGCTCCGCGAAACTATCCAGTCTCGTGTTATACGGATTGTTGATGAACTGCTCGCTGCGCACGATCTGAAAATAGGTAAAATAAGCGATCATCGCCAGAAAAATGCCGATGAAAAAATATGCGATCACGGCAAATTCCCGGTTGGAATCCCGTCGTCTTCTACGACCATCCTCACTGCGCGGCATCTGCCCTGCGTCCGTTTCTCTTTGTCCTTCTGTTTTTATTCTTTCGGATGTTTTCCTTTTCCTCATCAATGATCTCATCCTCTCTGATGATATATAAGCCCTGAATAATTGCAAATATAATAAATGTAGATAACAGCGAGCTGCCTCCGTAGCTCACGAGCGGCAATGTCACTCCGGTAGACGGTATGAATTTGATCACACCTCCGACAGTCAGGAATACCTGAAAGCCGTATGTCGTTCCCAGACCGAGTGCGATCAGCTTGTAGAACCGCTCATGGATCTGCATGGCAATGTTTAAAAACATCAGATAGCAGCCGGCACAGACCAGTATCACGCAGATCGCGAAGATACCACCCATCTCTTCTGAGATCGCCGCAAACACAAAATCTTCGTCAGCGACAGGGATCTTGCCCGGCATCCCCTGAAAGAGTCCGAGCCCGAACCAGCCTCCGGTTCCGATCGCAAACAATGACTGCGAGACCTGATAGCCCTGATGATCGATCACAGCCAGCGGATCTCTCCATGCGATCACACGCGCCTGCACGTGCGAGAACAGCTTATACGCCACAACCGCAGCCAGCGATCCGGCCCCCAGTCCAAGTCCCAGATATCTGACATCTTTGGTCGATACATACAGCATGACCAGATAGGTGACAAAAAAGATCGATGCACTGCCCAGATCCTTAGACAGAACCAGTATGATCACATGTGCGGCAGCGAGTATCGTCGTAATGATTACCTGTTTAAACTCTGTGGAATGGTAGAACATCGCAGCAACAAAAAATACAAACAGTATTTTGATAAACTCCGACGGTTGCAGGCTGACGGGACCGAATGTAAATGCCAGCTTGGCACCATAATCCGTTCTTCCTGCGACTGCCACCAGTGCAAGCAGCGCTATGCCAATGCCCGCATATACATAAGGCAGTTTGTGGAGAAAATGGATATGTCTGATAAAAAACGGGATCAGCAGTGTGATCACGGTGGCGATCACCGCCAGTGTAAACTGACGGATCGCTTTTGTCTCATCCAGTCTGGTCAGTATGATAAAACCGATCACCAGCAGCATGCACATGTGATTCGTGACAAGACGCGCCGCTTTTTTATATAACAATCGGTAGATCAGCTGGATCACACAGATCAGCAGAACCTGCATCGCATAAAAGCCCAGCATCCGTACCTCACCGGTCACTGCAAAAATCACCAGATATGCATCCAGATGGATCAGAAACATAAATATCAGCTGTCTCTTTAAGATCGGCTGCATACGCTTTGGCGATGCGGATTTCTGTAACGCTGAGAAACTCTCATACGTGTAACAGGCAAACAGTATCATCATCAGATATTTAGATACTTCGGTAATGATTGTAATCATAGATTCTATTCTACCCCTCGTTTAAAGTGTCCCCGTGTAGATTCTCCGTCAAACGGCTGCGTCTGCGGCGTCCTGCCGAGCACATACTGTTCGTATCCTGCCAGGACAGCCCGAACTGCATCCGCACTTTCTACCGTAAAATCCATACGCAGCAGTTCCGGCGAGATCCGCTGTACCTCCTCAAATGCTGACGGCTCATACAGGACTGTCGGCAATGCATTGTATATCACATTACAGCATACACTGCAGTAATTTCTGACCGGAAGGTGTTTCCCGTAACGATCTGTGAGAAACATCGTCTTCTCCGTTCTGTCACATCCGTGCATCGTCCGGTTGACACATTGGCTGCTCACCATGAACGGTGCATGTCCGTATATGATCAGGCAGCTGCCATCCTGTGGCTGGCGGCGCAGTTCACCTGCAGTAAGCTCCAGCGGAAGTGTCCGGTAGCGGTACCCTTTTTCTTTAAAGAATGAGACCGCACGATCAGAAAACGTATACAGAGGACTATCCAGCCATATCTGCTGCTGTGGCACGCCCATCCGCTGCAAAAAGCCAAGTATATCATAAGTTTTTGCAAGAAATCCTGCGAACAGGTTATGCTCTTGCATAATTTCCACGCAATTTTTGATCTGTGTCCACTGTTTTTCATAATATCTGACAGATTCCGCCCGGAATACTGACGGCATTGCAAGCAGCAGATGCTTATGCTGTTGCAGACATAACTCTCCGGTCTGCTGCAGCAAGGTAACAAAGTCCGCTTGTCCTATGGACTGCAGCTGGATCGCTACCGTGTATATATAATCCTGCTGTACGCATATCTCCAACTGCTCCCATGTATCACAGACTGCCACCAGCGCCTGCCCGTCCATCTGTGTACATCCTTCTGTTGATCGTAACGAGTGATCTGTACGAATGTCTTCCACGCGCTGCACAGGTGTCTGTCTGCGCCATGAACCGGACAGACGGCCGTGCAGTGCTTCCAGTGCATCTCTTCGAACCGCTTTTAAAAACTGTTTTGGAATAAAGCAATGATCATCTAAATGGATCTCCAGCTGTTCAAATGCGAATCCGGTGTCGCCGGTCTGCTGCAGGACACGTTCTATATCTGACAGAACCGCCGGTGCATTTTTGGCCGGCTGGATCTCTCCTGCCTTGGCACACACAGTCAGTCCGCTCGCCGGGTCCGTGATTGTCAATGTGACCGGGGCACCCATGTGACACTCGCAGTATCCGCGGATCATCCGCTGCAAAGCCGTCCGCTGTGGCTGTTCCCCCGGCTCTGTGGATGTATGCTTTGGTGAATACAGACTGATCATTGACTTTCCTTTTTCGCCCCTCAGATATCCGGCTGTAAAACCACTCCGGTTGCCGAGATCCAGAAGCTGTCTGCGGTCTGATTCTGCGACTGCATAATCTTCTCCGGTTGCGAGCAGATCCAGGTATTTCCTGTATACGGCCGTCACACCTGCCGCATATGCAGTCTGCTTCATGCGTCCCTCGATCTTTAACGAACACACACCAGCCATGGCCAGTTCCGGCAGCAGATCGATCGCACACAGATCCTTCGGGCTGAGCGGATATAATTCCCTGCCTTTGTCGGCAGACTGCCCCTGCTCCTGCACGCGATACGGAAGACGGCACGGCTGTGCACATCGCCCGCGATTGCCGCTTCTGCCACCCAGCATACTGCTGAAGAGACACTGTCCGGAATAACAATAGCAGATCGCCCCATGTACAAAACATTCCAGAGGTACATCCACTGTCTCATGGATATGGCGGATCTCCTGCAGTGAAAGCTCTCTCGCCAGCACTACCCGGTCTGCACCTGCCTGTGACCAGAAGTGTGCACCATCCGCAGCTGCGACCGACATCTGTGTACTCGCATGTAACTCCATGCCCGGAAACTGCTTCCGGATAAAATCGAATACACCCACGTCCTGAACGATCACCGCATCCAGTCCCTGCTCATAATATGGCAGCAGATAGTCGTAGAGCTGTTCTTCCAGTTCCTGTGTCTTTAATAATGTATTGACTGTCAGATGCAGTTTTTTCCCCTGCAGATGCAATTCATCGATCGCCTGCAGGAGTTCCTCCTGTGTAAAGTTTTTCGCATAGGCACGGGCACCAAACTGTCCCCCGCCGACATATACCGCATCCGCACCTGCTGCGCATACAGCCCGCAGGGTCTCCATGGATCCTGCCGGTGCAAGTAGCTCCATTGTATTCATATCTGTGACTCTCCACCATTACAAAATGCTCCGCGTGGATGTGCTCCCCGCGGAGTTAAAAATGTAACTATATTATTTCCTATTTTAATAGAACCTCTTCCAGATCTGCACTCAGACGTTCATTCTTCTGTGTCAGTTCACGTTTTTCTTTTTCCAGTTCCTCAACCTGACCCTGCATCTGCTCATTCTGCTGCTTGACAAGTTCCAGTTTGGCATTCGCCTCTGTGATTTTTGCATTTGCATCATCCAGCTGCATCTGTGCGTCGACCAGCTGATGCTTCAGATCAAAGATCTCTTTCTCCAAATCCGAAAACTTGTCAGACGAATCTCCCGCCTGTTCCTTTGCCTTAAAATAATCATCTGCAAGATTCAGGTTCAGCATCAGATTTTTCATATCCTGAGGAATACGTTTATAAGAATCCTGCTGATTCATTTCCGTAATCTTCTGATTGATATAAGCGGCAACACGCTGCAGATATTCTTCTTCCTCAAAACCGCTCAGATTATATTCTTTCTTATCGATCACTACGACCGTACTTTTTTTTGTTCCCATGTCATTTCCTCCAGCATGATAGATACGGTTACTTGTACCAAGTATAACTGTTTAGTATATAAAAATCAACCGGACACCGGATAGTTACTGTTCTACCGGCAGTCCGAAATGCCTGTAACAGTTCGGTGTCACGACACGCCCCTTCGGTGTACGGTTAATAAAACCGTTCATGACCAGATACGGCTCATACACATCCTCGATCGTTCCCGCATCTTCTCCGATCGCAGCCGCCAGCGTATCGAGCCCGACCGGTCCGCCGGAGAACTTATCCATGATCGTATAGAGGATCTTGCGGTCGCTGTTATCGAGCCCCATCTTATCGACCTCCAGCAGATCCAGCGCAAATGCTGCGACTTCCTGCGTGATCCTGCCGTCATATTTTACCTGTGCAAAGTCGCGCACACGGCGCAGCAGACGGTTAGCCAGACGCGGCGTGCCGCGGGAACGCCTTGCCAGTTCATAGGCTCCTTCTTCATCGATCTCCACGCCCAGCTTGGCAGCCGAATGCAGGATGATCGTCTTTAATTCATCGACGGTATAGAACTCCAGGTGATGCATCACCCCAAAGCGGTCTCTCAATGGTGCCGACAGCAGCCCTGCACGTGTCGTTGCACCCACCAGTGTGAATTTCGGCAGATCCAGACGGATGGAACGGGCAGTCGCACCTTTTCCGATCATGATATCGATCGCATAATCCTCCATCGCCGGATACAGCACCTCTTCTACCTGACGGTTCAACCGGTGGATCTCATCGACAAACAACACATCTCCCTCTGCCAGATTGCTCAGGATCGCCGCCATCTCTCCGGGTTTTGCAATCGCAGGGCCACTCGTGATCTTCATATGTACACCCATCTCGTTTGCGATGATACCTGCCAGTGTCGTCTTGCCCAGCCCCGGAGGTCCGTAAAAGAGCACATGATCCAGTGATTCCCCCCGCCCTTTGGCGGCTTCAATATATACTTTCAGATTCTCCTTTGCCTTGGCCTGTCCGATATAATCTTCCAGACACTGGGGACGCAGCGATTTCTCTGCGGATACGTCCTCCTCCTGTATCTCTGTGGATATCACTTTTCGATTATTCATGAATCCTCCTACATAAATGCCATATTACGAAGTGCCAGTTTTAACACGGATTCCACATCCGAATCCGGTGTGATCTCGATCCCTGACAATACGGATGAAGCCTCCGATGCCGAGTAACCGAGCGCAGTGAGCGCCAGAAGCGCCTCCTGTCTGACACCTTTTTCCATTTCGATCTGTGGATTTTTCACCAGTTCATCCTGTGACGAAAATGCATCTTCCAGCTTTAGTTTATCTTTCAGTTCCAGAACGACACGCTGGGCTGTCTTTGTACCGATTCCCTGTGCCTTTGCGATCGCCTTCGCGTTGTCGGAGATCACTGCAAAACGCAGATCATCCGGCGAGAGGACAGATAATATAGCCAGTGCACCCTTCGGTCCGACGCCGTTTACACTGATGAGCAGCTTAAAAATGTGCAGATCATCCCTGGTCAGGAATCCATATAAGGCAAAGGCATCCTCCTTCACCTGAAAATAAATGTACATCTTTATCTCTGAACCCACGGATGGCAGATATTCAAATGTCTGCCCGGAAATATAGACCTGAAAACCGATCCCCTGATGATCGATGATCACGGATTCCTCGTCCATATCCACCAGAGTTCCTGTGATATATTGAATCATATATTTCTTTACTCCCTTTTACTGTCTGTCAATACACTGATCAATTGCTGCGGCAGATGACGCAGGATCTCGCATGCTACCAGCCCGATCAGGACTCCGGTCAGCATGCCTGCGAGAAACAATACCGGCAGATAATACAGGATCCGGTAATTTTCGACTACCAGCGCAGCCACCAGAAACTGCCCGACATTATGTGCCACACCGCCGGCTGCACTCACACTGATCAGATGCAGCTGTCCGGTCCGTCTGAGTCCTTCCATAACGATCAGACTGAGCATTGCGCCTGCCATACTGTACAAAATGCTGTACAGATTGCCAAAAAAGAAACCTGCCAGTAATACACGCGCGACCGATACGCATACACCGTCGCGCACATCTCCCAGATATAAAACGACGACGATCACGATATTGGTCAGCCCCAGCTTGATCCCCGGTATACCGATCGGCAGCGGGATCAATGCTTCTACATAACTGCAGATCAAAGCCAGTGCCAGCGCCATACCCAGATACGGCACACGTTTTACAAATCCACCCGCGCTACTGGCTGACTGTGTCATATTCCTTTTCATGTGTTCCACACACCTCCACTACCAGCTTGTGTGGCAGACATACAATTGTCTGCTGTTCACGCGATATCGCACCCTGACGCATACACAGACCATCCGGGCAGGTCGCCTGTTCCATGCGTGCAGTTCCGTCCTCGATCCGGACAACATTGATCATAGATCCGTCCTGCTCTACCGGTATGCGCTGATCCTCATCCAATGAATATGTGCCGTACTCTGCACCATCTATCGTAATGCGCACATACTGGCCGTTTTTTGAAAACAGATACAAGCCGGCAGTCAGAATCAATCCGCATAAAAATAATCCTGACAAAAATAATATGTCCTTCCAGCTAAACGGACGTAATCTCATACTCAGACCTGCTCTCCGATATAGTAAAAGCCTTTACACTGTGCCAGTCTGACATCTACGATCTTACCGATCAGTGATGCATCACCCTGAAAATGTACCACGGAATTGTTCGATAAACGTCCCGTCACAAGCGAAGGATCATGTTCATTGATCTGTTCGACAAGCACCGGCTGCACCTGTCCCTGGATCTCCATGGCTTTTTCTGTCGCGATATGCTGCACTTCCTTTAAGATCATATCAAAGTTTTCTTTCACTTCGCTCTCAGGCACCTGATTGTCCATCTCTGCGGCAGGTGTTCCGGAACGTTTGGAATAGATAAATGTAAAAGCACTGTCATAGCGCACGCGTCTGACAACGTCAAGCGTCTCTAAGGCATCTTCCTTTGTCTCCCCCGGAAATCCTACGATAATATCCGTCGTGATCGCGATATCCGGTATCGCATGCCGGAGTTTGTCGACCAGCGTCAGATACTGCTCCTTATCATAATGACGGTTCATCGCCTTTAAGATCCTGGAGCTGCCTGACTGCAACGGCAGATGCATGTGTTTACAGATCTTTTTTGACTGGGCCATCACTTCTATCAATTCATCGGACAGATCCTTCGGATGGGAAGTCATGAACCGGATGCGCTCTAAGCCTTCGATCTGCTCCACCTCACGCAGAAGCTGGGCAAAAGTGACCGGATGCTCCAGTGTCTTTCCATACGAATTGACATTCTGACCGAGCAGCATGACTTCTACGACACCATCAGCCACCAGACGCTCGATCTCCCGGATGATATCCTTCGGTTCGCGGCTGCGCTCCCGCCCGCGGACATACGGAACGATGCAATAACTGCAGAAATTGTTACAGCCGAACATGATATTGACACCGGACTTGAAGCTGTACTTGCGCTCAACCGGCAGATCTTCCACGATCTCAGTCGTGCCTTCCCAGATATCGACGACCATCTGTTTTTCTGTCAGTGCACGCACGACCAGTTCTGCAAATTTAAATATATTATGTGTTCCGAATACCAGATTGACAAACCGGAAATCCTTTTTCAGACGCTCGACCACATGCTCCTCCTGCATCATACAGCCACACAATGCGATCATCATCTGCGGATGCTTTTTCTTGTAGCCGCCAAGCGTACCGAGTCTGCCATATACTTTATTATTTGCATTTTCACGGACCGTACAGGTATTGTAGATGACAAAATCCGCTTCCTCCGTATCTACCTGCTCATAACCGATCGTTTCCAGAATCCCGCGCAGTTTTTCCGAGTCACGCGCATTCATCTGGCATCCGAACGTCTCTACATGAAAGGTCAGCGGGTGGCCGCATGCCTTCGCGCGCTCCTGTACCAGTTGTTTTGCCAGATCCATATAATAAAACTGCCGCTGCGGCTCTGTCACCGGCACTTCCATTGTATTTGCTGCACTAGCTTGTATATTTTTTACTGTTTCCATGAGTCTCTCCTAAATTTTCTATTGTTCCGTCCTTGTTGACGATATCGATCTGATTGAGCTGTCCGCGGATATTTGCCCTGATATCAGTCAGATATTCCGCACGCAGCTTTGCCTGTTCTTCCTTCTCGGCAGCGGTCAGCCCCTCTGCCTTTGACTTGTGATATAGCTCATTGATTCTCTTGATCCTGCTCTCATCCATCGACTATTTCCTCTGTATCTATAACTTTTTATAATGTGGGCATCAATAACCATCTTGTATCATAACACAACCCGTGCGCAGGTGCAATAAAAGTCGCAAATCCATAGCCGCAACCTTTTTCTTGACACCGGAAGTGCTTTATGTATATGCTTAAGATACTCATTAGGAAAGGATGATCAGTCATGAACCAGAACAATCAGAAAAATAAAAAAATCGTGATCGCCCTCATACTTGCTGCTGTTATGGTAATGATCACATATATTTTTAACCACTATCTGTTTAAACAGGAGCCGATCGTCAAAAATGGATTCTATTTCAATACGATCATCGCGATCCAGCTCAACGATACGCAGGATGAGTCGCTGATCGATGCATGTTTTGACATGGCAGACACCTACGAACACTACTTCAGCCGCACACTCGAAGGCAGTGATATCTATCAGATCAATCATGCAAACGGTGCACCCGTGGAAGTTCATGATGAAACCGCAGATCTGATCCGTTACGGTATCGCCTTCGGTGAACTCAGTGACGGTGTATTTGATATCAGCATCGGTGCGCTGAGTGATCTGTGGGATATTCCCAATAATACCGGTACGATCCCCGCACAGTCAGAGATCGACGCAGCGCTGGCTACGGTTGATTACCGTCAGATCATCGTAGACGGCAATACTGTCACGCTGCAAAACCCGGATGCCAGACTCGATCTCGGCGGCATCGCCAAAGGCTATGTTGCGGACCAGATGCGGGCTTATCTCAATGCGAACGGTTCCCATGAGGGATTTATCAATCTCGGTGGAAATGTACTGACACTCGGACAGAAATCGAACGGAGATGCCTACCATATTGGCATCCGAAAGCCATTCGGCGAAGATGGCGAGACGATCACCGCGGTGGATGTCACCGACCGGAGCATCGTCACATCCGGACGCTATGAGCGCTATTTTGAGAAAGATGGACGGATCTACCATCACATTCTTGATCCGAAAACCGGTTATCCGTATGAAAGCGGTCTGAACGGTGTCACGATCCTGTCTGACTCTTCCATGGTGGGTGATGCACTGAGTACGATCTGCTTTGCCCTCGGACAGCAAAAAGGCACAGAGTTTTTATCCTCCATGCCTTTGAACCGTATTTCTGACCAGACGTTTCAGTCTTCCCTGAAGTCCGAGACTACCTTGCAGGCGATCTTCATCGATGAAACTAACGAGCTGACGACAGAATCATTCTGATCCTGTATCCGCACCGGACGTCTGGGCGGTATTGACCACCAGACGTCTTTTCAGTGCCTGTGTACGTTCTGAAACAAGCGTCCTTCCATATTTATGACAATAGGATCTGATCCTGTAAAAATATGTCTTTTCGGTTTCTGCCGTTTTGTCTGTATATGAATATTCGTTCTTTTCTGTCGCTTTCCTCGTGCCGATCAGTTCATATGTGCCGCCTTTTTCTTTGCGGTAGATCTCAAAGCCATCCGGTCTTAAATATTTCTTTTTCGCAGGACCGGCATCCCACTTCAGTTTTATGCGCCGGGCAGCGAGTGTTCCGTCACCTATGAGTGCTTCATCCCAATCAGGTGTTATGACCTTTTGATCTTTTGGCTGTCCCAGTTCATCGATCCTCGCAAAGCGGTATCCGTCTTTTTTCAGATTTTTCAGAACTGTCTTCAGCGCATCAGCATTCGACTTTGAAATATTATGCGTCAGCGTGATCGCACCATTGTGGCTGTATGTTTTAAAGTGATCGATCACATACTGTGTGCCCGGCTGTTTTGCCGGATCATAGTCATAATAGACAATACTCCAGAAAATCGTCGTATATCCCAGATCCTTTGCGACCTGCAGTACGCGGCTGCTGTACTCTCCCATCGGCGGTCTGAGATATTTATCCAGTGTATATCCGATTTTTTCCTTAAATAATCGTTCCAGCCCGGTCAGTTCTTCCCGAATCTGCGTAGCTGACAGTGTCGGCATACTCTGATGCTTCATCGTATGACTTCCCACAAGATGTCCTTCCTCTTTCATCCGCCTGCACAGCTTTGGATTTGTCCTGACATAGTGCTCCGTCACAAAAAATACAGCCTTTGCGTCGTACGCTTTCAACGCGTCTAAGATCTTTGACGTATATCCGTTTTCATACCCACAGTCAAATGCAAAGTAGATCACCTTTTCCCTGGCTTTGTCTGCCTGATCATCATAATAATAAGCCCCGTATTTTTTCAGATCCTTTGCCGTATCCGCTCCCTCAGGCGCTTTGTGATCCTTGTTCCGCACGATAAACCATTCTTTTTTCGTGTTGGAATATTTGCTGTAATCAGTTGTGGCTGCCTGTGATACGATCGGCTGCATCGGCAAAAAAGAACCGGATATGATGCATATCAGCAGCATCATACACATACATTTTGCAACAATTCGTCTGTTTCCCATAGATCTTCCCCTTGATTCACCTGAAACTATCTGATGTAAAAAAGCAGTATTGACCATTTTTGACCAATACTGCTTCTCTGTTTGCTCTTTATGCTTCGTGAATGTATTTGATAACCTTCTTCGGACACTTCTCGGCACAAGAACCGCAATGAACACATTTCGCATAGTCAATACGTGCAATATTGTCGATCACTGTAATGGCTCCGTGCTCACAGGTCTTCTCACACAGATGGCATCCGATACATCCTGCTCCGCAGGCATCGATCACTGCTTTACCCTTATTCTTGGATACGCAGCGGACAACATACTGGGCATCGTACGGAATGAGCTCGATCAGGCTCTTCGGACAGGTAGCAACGCACTTGCCACAGGCCTTACAAGCTTCCTTATCGACCTTCGCAACACCATCCACGATATGGATCGCATTGAACGGACACGCCTTTACACAGGAACCGTATCCGAGACATCCATAGTTGCAGGACTTCGGACCACCGTTCGGTACATACTTCATAGCGGTACAATCCATCAGTCCGGTATAATCATAATCAGCCTTGCTGACTTCCTTATTTCCGGAACATTTTACAAATGCAACCATACGGACGCTGTCATCTGCCTCCACACCCATGATCGCACCGATCTGGGCTGCCACGGTAGAACCGCCGACCGGACACTGGCCGATCGGAGCCTCACCCTTTGCGATCGCAGCAGCCAGTCCGGAACATCCGGCATAGCCACAGCCACCACAGTTATTTCCGGGTAACACACCCAGGATCGCTTCTTCTTTTTCATCTACCTCAACCGCAAGCTTCTCACCGGCAATGCCAAGGAAGAATCCAATTAAAACACCTGTGCAGCCGACTACAAGAGCAGCTACAAGAATTGCTGTTATATTCATGTTCTTCTCCTTCCTAGATCATTCCTGAGAAGCCCATAAATGCAATTGACATCAGAGCCGCTGTGATCAGGACGATCGCTGTGCCTCTGAAAGGCTTCGGAATATCATTGTACTCGATCTTTTCACGGAGACCGGCCATCAGCACGATCGCGATGAAAAATCCAAATGCAGTTGCAAAACCGTTTACCACGCTCTCTAAGATACCGTATTCCTTGGTAACATTCGTAAGTGCAACACCAAGTACCGCACAGTTTGTTGTAATAAGCGGCAGATACACACCCAGTGACTCATACAACGGAGGCATCTTTTTCTTTAAAAACATCTCGACGAACTGTACCAGACATGCAATGACCAGAATATAGACGATGGTCTTCAAATAGGTCAGATCGATACCGATACTCATCAGATAAGTATTTGCCAGAATGTATTTGTAGATCAGTGCTGTTACAAAAGACGACAGTGTGATAACGAATACGACCGCACCACCCATACCGGCAGCAGTCTCTGTTTTCTTGGATACGCCGAGGAACGGACAGATACCAAGGAACTGACTCAGCACAACGTTGTTGACGATCGCAGAACCGACAGCGATCAGTATTAATTCTTTCATCAGTCTGCTACCTCCTTCTTATCAGCACATACACTCGAATGTGCACAATTTGAGCAGTCTCCGCTCAGGCATCCCGCAGGCTCTGCAAGCGGTGTACCCTTCTCCTCCATCTTGCGGCGGATGATGTTCATGCCGGCTACGAGGAATGCAAGTACCAGGAATGCTCCGGGTGCCATGACAAAGATCGTGATAGGTGTAAACCAGCTCAGTGACAATACCTGTACACCAAAGATCTGTCCTGCTCCGAGGAGCTCACGGACAAGACCGATACAGGTCAGACCAAGTGTAAATCCAAGTCCCATTCCGATACCATCAAAGATAGACGGCAGCACCGGATTCTTCGATGCATAACTCTCTGCACGGCCTAAGATGATACAGTTAACAACGATCAGCGGAATATATACGCCGAGTGCTGCAGATAAGGACTGCAGATATGCTTTCATCAAAAATTCTACGATCGTAACGAGTGATGCTACGATAACGATAAATGCCGGCATACGCACACCATCCGGGATCACCTTACGGAACGCAGAGATCAACAGATTTGACAGGATCAAAACGACTGTTGTGGAAAGTCCCATTCCCAATCCGTTGATCGCGGATGAGGTAACCGCCAGTGTCGGACACATACCGAGCATCAGCACAAATGTGGGATTTTCTTTGATAATACCATTATACAAACGTTCTACATACTTATTCATTACTGTGCACCTCCTAATTCTGAGCGGAAATAGGTAAGGGCTGCATTCACGCCGTTTGCCATTGCTTTTGAAGTGATGGTCGCACCGGAGATCGACTCGATCTCATTGTCAGCGGAAGGTGTATTCTTTACAACTTCAAACGTATCTACCAGTTTACCCTTAAACTGTGAATAAAAATCCTCTTCCTGCGCCTTCATACCAAGTCCGGGAGTCTCTGCAATGCTTGTGATCGAATATCCGTTCACGGTTCCGTCATTCTGGATACCGACAGAGAATGTGATCGTAGACTGGCTGGCATCTTTTGCTGTGACGGTCACGACATAGCCGAGCGGTGAACCGGAAGCATCCTTTGCCACCTGGATATCATCAATGGAATCCGTATAGCCTGCAGCCACGACTTCCTCGGTCGCTGCTTCTTTATCAAAGCCCTCGAGCGCCTCAAAAGAATCTGCATCTTCAAATACTTCTTTGTATGCAGCCTGTGCAGCTGCTGCGTTGGCATCTGCGATCGGCTGTTTGGTGATCTCATAGACGAGACCAAGTAAAAATCCTAAAACCACCGTAAAAGCTGTAAGGATGACGGCGTCATGAATGATCTTTTTCGTATTCATACTATTTGCCCTCCTTCTTCTCTTTTACCTGGCCAAATGCACACGGGATCGTGATCTTCTCGATCATCGGAACGAGCAGGTTGCTTAAGATGATCGCAAAAGAAACACCTTCGGCATTGGCACCGAAGCAGCGGAACAGACCCGTCAGGAAACCGCAGCAGATACCGAATAAGATACGTCCGCGCGGTGTGATCGGACTGGTCACATAATCCGTTGCCATAAAGAATGCTCCGAGCATGATACCGCCGCTGCACAGCTGTGCAACGATATAGTACATATCAAAACCATGTCCGCCAAACAGCAGCATAAAGATCACAAAAGTGATCAGATAGCTGGCCGGGATCGCTAATGTAATAACGCCGAGCAGGATCAGGATGATCGCACCGATCAGGATCGCGATCGTACTCGTCTCACCGATCGTTCCGGCTGTACGTCCGATCAGCGCATCCATGCTGTTGATGATCTCTCCGTTTCTCATCGCTGCCAGCGGTGTCGCTCCGGTATATGTGTCAGTCTGGAAATTGGTCATATCAGCGGCAAAAGCGATCAGCAGGAAGCATCTTGCTCCGAGTGCCGGGTTCATGAAGTTCTGACCCAGTCCGCCAAACATCATCTTTACGATGGCGATCGCAAATACACCGCCGAGCACTGCCTCCCACCAGGGAAGTGTCACAGGCAGGTTCAGCGCCAGTAAAAGTCCGGTTACAACTGCACTCAGATCACTGATCGTGCTTTTCTTGTGAATTATCTTTTCAAACACCCACTCTGTGCCGACACAGCTTGCGATCGTAAGTACGATCAGAAGCAGCGCTTTCGGTCCAAAGTTAAAGATACCAAACAGTGTGGTAGGCAGTAATGCTAAGATCACATATGCCATGATCCGGTTGGTTGAATCTTTCGCACGCACATGGGGTGATGATGAAACATGCAAAATGTTATCCATGTCTTACACCTCTTTCTCTATTTTTTACGTCTGGCCGCAAGAATATCTTTCTTCATGGTCTTGATGGACTGTGCCAGCGGACGTCTTGCCGGGCAGATAAAGCTGCAGCTGCCGCACTCGATACATTCCATACCATTCCACTTTTCAAATTCTTCGCCCAGTTTCCGGTCGGCCTGCTTTGCAAGTCTGGACGGTACGAGCATCTCAGGGCACGCCTCTACACAGCGTCCGCAGTTGATACATGCGCTCGGCTCCAGATGAGATACATCATCGGAGGTCAGACACAGCAGTGATGAATTGGTCTTTGTGATAGGCACATTCAGGTCAAACATAGAAAATCCCATCATCGGACCGCCGGAGATCATCTTTTCCGCTCCGGACTCCTTCAGTCCACCCGCAGCCTCTAACAGCTCTGCGTAATTGGTTCCGACACTTACATAGAAGTTGCGCGGGTCATTTACTGCATCGCCTGTCACGGTAAAGATACGGTTTGTCACCGGCTTTCCCTCTTTGACTGCACGATAGATACATACCAGTGTCTCTACATTATCTACGATACAACCTGCGTCAGCGGGAAGCATCCTGGAATTGATCTCCCTGCCTGTCACAGCCTTGATCAGCTGGCGCTCACCACCCTGCGGATATTTTGTCTGCAGAGGAACGACTTCTATACGAGGCTCATCCTTACACAATGCCTCCAGTTTTGCAATACAATCCGGCTTGTTGTTCTCGACACCGAGTACACCCTTTGCATTGTCAAATAACTGTAATACGATCTTTATACCACCGACTAACAGTTCCGGATTATCCAGCATTCTGCGGTAGTCGGATGTCAGATACGGCTCACACTCTGCACAGTTTGCAATAATGTAGTCGATCTTTTCAGGATCCTTGGGTGAAAGCTTTACATGAGTGGGGAAACCTGCGCCACCCATACCGACAACTCCGGCTTTTTTTACTTTCTCAATGATCTCTTCTTTTGAAAGTGTCATGATATCGTCTACTGCATCATATTCCACTTCCTCATAGTTTCCGTCATTTTCGATGACGATCGAATTTACCATATCGCCGGTAGCGACACGGTGCAGTGCAATCGATTTGACTGTTCCCGAAACCGAAGAATAGATATTTGCTGATACAAATCCACCGGCTTCTGCTATCAGTTGTCCCTTCTTTACCGTATCACCGACTGCTACAACCGGCTGTGCGGGGGCACCGATATGCTGAGATACAGGGAACACCAGATCTCCCTTAGGCAAATATTCCTCTACAGGCTTGTCTTTTGACAAATCTTTGCCCTCGAAAGGATGCACTCCGCCTCTAAACGTTCGTAATCCCATCAAATTGACCTCTCTTTCTTTATTTTTATTGCTGCAGCAATTCATACTTGGAACTGCTGTATATTGATTCCATTATAGCACAATGAGAAAGTTTGTCATAAAAAATCGATCAAAAATTGTCGTTATTTTGTCTTTTTTGACGAACAAAATTCATGTATACTTATTTTACACGCGTAATCGTAAAACCATTATTTTACAATACAAAGGAGTATGGTATCATGCAGCACTGGATCAATGCAAATATTGATTTTCAACCTTCCGTTCTTACACAGGCAATGCTTCGGGCAGGCGATCTGTTTATCGATATAGAGACGACCGGGCTGTCTAAAAGCAGACACCGGATCTACCTGATCGGTCTGGCATCCTATATGGGTGGCACAGAGTTTGTAATCCACCAGTTTTTTGCTGACCGGCATGCAGATGAGCCGGAACTGCTCCGCCAGCTACGTGCATATCTGCAGTCTGCACCGGTCAGACGCATCATCACCTTTAACGGAAACAGTTTTGATCTTCCGTTTCTGAGTGCACGTGCAACATGTCACGAAATAGAACTGCCGTTCGAGTCTTATGAACTGTTTGATATCTACAGAGAATGTAAAAAACGCGCTTGCATGCTGCAGCTGCAGGGCTACCGGCAGAAAGAGATCGAACACTTTCTCCATATTGACAGAGAAGATCTGTATTCCGGCGGCGAGCTGATCAAAATATATGAGAATTATACACACAACCCGGATCCGGGAGCCATGCGTCTTCTTCAATTGCATAATTTTGAAGACGTACGGAATATGTACCGTCTGATGGATATTTTTGCCTACGACCGGATGTTTGCAGGTGAGGCTGCCGTCGATCACTTTTCGATCGAGTCTTACACCGAGCTGGATGGATCGGATGCCGAGGAACTGATCGTAACGCTGCTGACACCATGCGATCTTCCGGGTGAATTGTCCGTCCGCCATCCGGTCAGTGGTGTCTACCTTCGCACACATACCGATCATGTATACGTCCGTATTCCTCTCTATCAGCATATGGCACGCATGTACTATAAAGACTACAAAAATTATTATTATCTTCCGGTTGAGGATATGGCAGTCCACAAATCTGTCGCCATGTCTGTCGATCCAAAATACAGACAAAAAGCGACCCCTGAGACATGCTACTCATGGGTCGCTATAAATGATACTTTTTTAAATTCAACACAATTGCAGGATTACCTGACCTATATACTGCACAGTTTTCTGCCTGCATCTGTCACACCTGATCAATCCTGACCACGTTCAAAAAAGAACGACTTATTACGCTCATATCCGTATTCCTTGTAATTCATGATCTGTTCCGTGCTGCCGATAAACAGCATTCCCCCGGGAACCAGCGACTGATAAAACTTCGCATAGATCTGATCCTTTGCCTCGTCTGTGAAATAAATAACCACATTTCTGCATACGATCAGATGGCAGCCCTTCGGATATGGATCTAAAAGCAGATTATGCTCGCGAAATTCCACGCGGTGCTTGATCTCGTCTGCGATCTGATAGGAATTACCGATCTGTTTAAAATATTTTTTCTTCAGATCATCCGGAACAGAAGCAATACTCTTCTCATTGTACAGACCTACTTTCGCGGCTGCTAGTACCTGCTTGTCGATATCGGTTGCTATGATATGTATATTAGCCAGTGGCAGATGACGACTGAGTGCCATGACCAGCGAGTAAGGCTCGTCGCCGGTGGAACAGGCCGCACTCCAGATCGTCAGATTTTTTCCGAATTTACTGATCAGTTTCGGAAACACTTCCTGATCCAGTATCTTCCACTGATCCGGGTTTCTGTAGAATTCTGAGACATTGATCGTCAGGAAATTGACAAACTGTTCAAATTTGTCTTTGTCCCGCTTGATCAGCGCTACATATGCCTCATAGCTGTCGATCTTATTTTTCCCGATCAGCGTATCGATTCTCCGTCGCATCTGCTTTTCTTTATATGCATTCAGATCAATTTTCGTGAGCGCAAAAATATCTTTTTTAAATTGTTCATAATGATCCAGCATAAATTAGTCACCCTTTCTATCTCCGAACAATTACACCCTGTCATATATCACGTAATTGTTTCAAAAAAATTCCCTGCAGGATGATCCTGCAGGGAATAGATATCAATGATTACTCAGCATCCTCTACGGGTGCCTCATCTGCATTCTCTTCTTCCGGAGTGAGCAGTGCTTTCATGCTCAGGCTGATCTTCTTATCTGCCTCATTGAAATCAACGATCTTAGCTTCGATTTCCTGACCGATCTTTAATACATCAGACGGCTTCTCGATATGCTCTTTAGCGATCTGTGAAACATGCAGTAATGCATCGATTCCGGGTGTCAGCTCAACAAATGCACCGAAATCTGTCATACGTGCAACAGTTCCTTTTACGACATTTCCTACTGCAAACTTCTCCTCTGCATTATTCCAGGGATTTGCATCAGGGAATTTCATGGAAAGTGCGATCTTGGTATCCTTGATGTCCTTGATAAATACCTTTACGTTATCGCCAACATTAAATACCTTCTTCGGGCTCTCAATTCTGCCCCAGCTCATCTCTGAAATGTGAAGCAGACCATCTACTCCGCCCAGATCGATAAATGCACCGAAATCGGTTACGTTCTTAACAGTTCCCTCGATGACATCACCGATCTTGATCTTTGCGAACAGCTCTTTCTGCAGTTCTGCCTTCTTAGCTGCTACTAACTGCTTTCTGTCACCGATGATACGGCGTCTGCGGGGATTAAACTCAGTGATCACAAACTGGATCTCCTGTCCCTCATACTTGGAAAGATCCTTCTCATAAGTGTCGCTTACCAGGCTGGCGGGAATGAATACACGTGCCTCGTCAACGATCACGCTCAGACCACCTGTGAGAACCTGTGCTACCTTTGCGGTCAGCACTTCACCGTTCTCAAATGCTTCCTCTAAGCGCTTGCTGCCTTTCTCTGCTGCAAGGCTCTTGTAAGAAAGAAGAACCTGTCCCTCACCGTCATTGACTCTCTTTACCTTTGCTTCCATCTTGTCTCCTACTGAGACCATTGTGGTAAGGTCTGCATTGGGCTCGTTGGTATACTCGCTGCGGCTGATGATTCCATCTGACTTATATCCGATGTTCAAGACAATCTCGTCCGGCTTTACATCGATGACCGTACCCTCCACAATTTCGTTCTGTCGGATTGTCTTTAAAGACTCTTCCAGCATTTGTTCAAAGCTCATTTCTGACATACTTTTGAACCTCCTCAATAATATTATTTGGGGTGGATGCCCCTGCTGTAATACCTACGTTGCCAAGTCCACGAAGTTCTGTCGGGTCCAAATCTTCCAGTGTCTGTATATAGTAAGTATTTTTACATTCATCCTTACATATTTCAAATAACTTCTGCGTATTGGAGCTGTGACTGCCTCCGATAACGATCATGGCATCAGATTCTTTCGCTAGTTCTCGTGTCTGTGCCTGTCGTTCTGCTGTTGCATTACAGATCGTATTCAAAATACATACAGCTATATAATAACCTTTATTTTGAATAATTTCAACTAAATTCTTAAATTTCTTGTTGTTATATGTCGTTTGGGAAACGATACACAGGTTTTTTTTCTCCGAAAGGCGGAAGTTTTCCGCATCCTGTATAGTTTCGATCACTGTTGTATGCTCCGGATCGCACCAACCGCAGATCCCCTGCACTTCCGGATGCGTCGGATTGCCGATAATGATGATATGATCGCCCGCCACAGAATGTTCCTCCACGATCCGGTGGATCTTTTTTACAAAAGGGCAGGTCGCATCCAGCACTTCAAACCCGGCCTGTTCCAGTTGTGTCTGCACATCTTTTCCTACTCCGTGAGACCGGATGATCACCCGTCCTCTTTCCAGACTATCCAGTTCATCAGCCGACTGAATGACCTTCACACCTTTTTTCTCAAGGTCGTCAACGACCTCCTCATTATGGATGATCGGCCCATACGTGTACAGGGCACCCGGTATGTGTGTCTGTTCATATACCAGATCCACCGCACGTCTGACTCCAAAGCAAAATCCGGCGCTCTTCGCTACTGTTACATTCATACTATGCCTGTCTCTCCTTCACGATCTCACGTATCGCCGATACGACCTGTCCGATATTCATATCAGAAGAATCCACAAGGATCGCATCATCTGCCTGCCGCAGCGGTGACATCTCCCGGTGCATGTCACGGTAATCCCGCTCTTTAATATCAGTCTCGATCTGTGACAGATCAGCCTGTTCGCCTTTTCCGACCAGTTCCTCATACCTGCGTTTTGCACGTGTCTCTACGCTTGCCGTCAGATAGATCTTTACCTGGGCATCGGGCAGGACACAGGTTCCGATATCCCTGCCATCCATGATCACATCGGTGGTCTGTGCCAGTTTCTGTTGTAACGCAACCAGCTTGACCCGGACAGCCGGATACACACTCGTAGAGGATGCCATATTGCCGACCTGTTCCGTCCGCAGGCTGCCGGTTACATTTTCTCCGTTTAATAAGACCTGCTGCGCTCCGTCCACGTAACGGATCGTCACGTCTGCGCCATCAACCGCCTCATTGATCGCATGTTCATCTTCTTTATCGATCCCCTGCTGCAGAAAATAATATGCCATCGCACGATACATAGCACCTGTATCTACATATACATATCCCAGCTCCTTTGCCAGCATTTTTGCTATGGTACTCTTTCCTGCCCCGGCGGGTCCGTCAATCGCTATATTAAAAGCCATTTGTTATCTGTCCTTTCATTTGGTCTTGCTTGTCCTTATGTTATTGTTCTGCTGCGCTCTGTCCGGCGAGATAGCCGGTTGACCACGCGATCTGCAGATTAAAGCCTCCGGTAAAGGCATCCAGATCCAGCATCTCTCCGGCAAAATACAGTCCCGGCACCAGCTTTGACTCCATCGTTGAAGGATTGACTTCCTTTAACGATACTCCGCCGCGTGTAATGATCGCTTCCTGAAATCCACGAAGTCCGCACAGTGTGACGGTAAAATCTTTCAGGCAGCCGATCAGTGAGGCTCGCTCCTCGCGCGTGATCTCATTCACCTTTTTATCCTCCGGTATCCCGCTGCGCGCGATCAGAACCGGTAACAGCTTTGCAGGCGCAAGCCCTGTCAGAGAGTTTTTGAATTGTTTGTTTTTATTTTCCTCAAATTCCTTGAGCAGACGTTTGTCCAGCTGTTCTGCGGACAATGCCGGTTTCCAGTCAAGATGCAGGGTCAGTGCACCCTTTTGTATCGCATCGTTGACCACAGCACTGGCAGAGAGCATCAACGGTCCGCTGACACCAAAATGCGTAAACAGCATCTCGCCAAACTCATCATAGATGACTTTATTACTTTTCCCCGGATCCGTGATCTTTACACGCACGTTTTTCGGCGCAAGCCCCTGTAATGCTTTGATATCTTCATCGGAAGCATTAAAAGGAACCAGTGACGGCCGAAGCGGCGTCACCGTATGTCCCAGCATCCGTGCCAGTTCATAACCGTATCCGTCAGAACCGGTCGTCGGATATGATCTGCCCCCGGTCGCCAGCAACATCCGCTGCGCTGTATAATTCTGTCCGTTTTCAAGCCGGATCTGATATGATCCATCCGTCTGAGTGTCTATATGTCTGACCATGGCATGATAGACGACCTGTATCTGTGCCCGGTCCATCATACGTTTCAATGCACCGATCACGTCTGAGGCATGATCAGATACCGGAAACACACGATTTCCGCGTTCTACCTTGGTCTTCATGCCGGCTGACTCAAAAAAGTCTATCACCTGATCGTTGGTGAATGTATAAAATGCACTGTATAAAAACTTTGAATTTTTCGTAATATTCCGGAACAGTTCTTCTACCTCGCATGCATTTGTCAGGTTGCACCTTCCCTTGCCCGTGATGTATATCTTTTTGCCCGGCTTTTCATTGCGTTCAAGTACCAGGATCTCCTGACCCGGTATCCCATTCTCAGCCGCCGAGATCGCCGCCATCATACCGGCTGCACCTGCCCCGACGATAATTAACCGATATCTATGCATGGTCGTCCCCCAGCTTTGCATACCGCATCTTCATCGAGTCATCAATATAGTTGATCTCATCACTTTCATATACCTGATATTCATCCCAGATATTTTCCAGTTCCTCTAAGGTCTTTACGACCTCGCCCTGTTTTTTCATGCACAGAGCGACGATGAGCGCATTGATCACGCTGAGCGGCGCTACCAGTGAATCGACAATAGAAGCCATGTCACTGCTTGCGATCAGATTGCAGGATGAATACAGGTTCATCGGTGAATGCACACTGTCTGTGAGCGTGATCACCTTGGCATTCCGGTTGTTGGCAAACTCCATAGCCTTTAATGTACGCATGGAATAGCGGGGAAAGCTGATTCCGATGATCACATCATCCTTACTGATGCGCACCATCTGCTCAAACAATTCGCTTGAATTATTCGTATTGAGCTGTATGACGCGGTCGAACATCAGATGCAGATAAAATGCGAGGAAACTGGCCAGTGGCGCACAGCTTCGAATACCGACGACATAGATCGTTTTTGCCTTTAAGATCGTATCCACAGCCATCTCAAATGCATCCTGATCAATATGCTCTAATGTATATTTGATCTTTTCCGCATCCGCCTGCAGTACAGTCTCCAGTATCTGCGACTGTGTGATCCGTCCGTATGTCACTTCCATCCGCTGGATCGAGTTGAGCTTATTACGCACCATCTCTTCCAATGCCTTCTGAAACTCCGGATAACCTTTATATCCCAGATGTGAAGCAAAGCGCACGACCGTGGACTCACTGACACCTACGACCTCGCCCAGCTTTGCAGCTGTTAGGAATACTGCTTTGTCGTAGTTGTCTGTAATGTATGTCGCAAGGAGCTTCTGCCCCTTGCTCATACTGCTATATGACTGATTAATCCGGTTGGTCAATTCGTTTGTGTTACTCATTGAGTTCTCCCTCTACTGTGACAGTCCCGGCAGGATCTGCCTGTACCGTCAGCTTTCTCGTATGCTCTGTTTTCGAACTCTTGGCATATGGATTAACGGAAACATAAGTTAATGTATATGTTCCGGCTTCATCAAAAGTATATGTCTTGCCTGCGGTGACAGTCGCTTCTTTTCCGGACGGGGAAGTGATCATTACCTTCAGCGTATCCGTGATATCTTCACCACCCGGCAGCTTTGCTGTCACATCCACGACCAGATCATCCCAGTACATCTCTGTTGTCTGATCCGTCAGTTTGATCTCAGGCCAGTTTTTCGGTCCGTTTAAGACCGGTTTCCCTGTATCCTTTACCTGGATCGTCTGCTTCTTTGTCGTTTTCTTCATATTATTCGGATTGACGACTTCATACTTCACATAGTAAGTTCCGACCTTTTTGAATGTATAATTTTTGGCACATGCCGTATACTTACTGCTTCCCGGAGCCTTGATATAAGCCTTGACCGCTCCGGTCAGATCCGTACCCAGCGCATTCTTTGCCTTTAATCCGGCCATCATATCACGTGTATCGCCGAGTTTCTGGGTAATCTTTGCTTTCACTCCTGTCACTGTAACAGGATTTTTATCTACGACTTTATATGTAACTTTCTTGGTTGCGGTTCTTCCGAAGGAATCGATCACCGAATATGTAACAGGATAAGTACCCAGCTTTTTCATGTTGACTGTTCCGCTCATCTTCACCCAGCCGGTAATGTCAAAACCGCCGGAATCCTTACAGGTCATATTACCGGTTCCGAACTTTGAACCGTAAGCAAGCGTTCTGGATGAAACACTGATCTTAGGAGTCGTTGACTTCGTCTTATACGGATTGTCCTTGGCAGGATCTGTCGGATCCCAGCCCATATACTTGGATTCATCCACTTTGATCGTCTCGGGCTTGCCGAGCGGGTCATCCTTGGCAGATCCGTTAAATATAATGACCTTGGTCTTTAACGGACAGTTGTCATAGATCCACTTGGATGCAGCCACCGTCAGTCTGACGCAGCCGTGGGATGCAGTCGTGCCGAGTTTGTTGTACTGCCGGTAGGACTGTGCGTTCTCCTTCTGCTGATAGTACCATACCGAATGAAACAGGATCGAGCCTGTGATCCTCGTACAATACTGTCCGTAGCTGGGCCCGTCCAATGTCCACCAACGGTATTTGACCGGTGTATAAAAGGTACCTACAGGTGTTGCATATCCCACGGAGCAGGTAAATGCGGTGTACGGTGTGCCGTCCTGCTTATATACCGTCACTACATTCGTCCCTTTATTTACTTTAATGTAATAATCTCCTGCGCCTGTCTGCGCTGCCTGTACGGGTTGTACAGATGTCAGCAGACAAGATACTGCCAGCAAGATTGCGAGCAAGCCTGCACATAGATTTCGCTTTGTTATTTTTCTCATAACAGACCTCCAAAATGTCTTCTATCGGGAAAACACCGACACTTCTATGCTACCCCCATTTGTTTTTTTCGTCAAGTAAAATCAACCTGACAGTATTCTTTTACGTTTCCTATTAAATAAAAAGACTGTTACGCCGGAATCAGTTCAACCTGGGAAGTGGTTAGGGTCTCGATTCCTTTGTAACAGTCTTTTACTTTTCTACTCAGCCGTAATTACACGGGATAAGCCTTATTTTTCTCATCGGCTACAGACGGATCTACCTTTGTCTGCTGTGCCTGACGATATTTGAAAAACTCGGTAGCTACCTGCGGGAATAATGCGTAGGTAAGCACATCCTCATCCTGCTGCTTCCACTGCTTCATCTCAGCCTCGATCTTATCAAGCTCGGGCTCCAGCAGATCAGCATAACGGCAGGTAATGGCATTTTTCTTGTCTTCACCTAATACCTTATCTACAACTTCAGGATTAAACGGCTTTACAGTCTGTCCATACTTTCCGAGCAGCACATCCTTAGTCTCCTTTGTAGCGACCTTGTAACGCTCACCCATCAGTACATTAAATACAGCCTGTGTACCAACGATCTGTGAAGAAGGTGTAACCAGAGGCGGCTCACCGAGATCTTTACGAACTCTCGGGATCTCCTCAAGCACTTCCATATACTTATCTTCTGCATTCTGCTCCTTGAGCTGTGATACCATGTTGGAAAGCATTCCACCGGGTACCTGATACAGCAGAGTCTGGATATCCACACCTAATACCTTGGGATTCAGCAGACCACTCTTGAGCGCTTCCTCACGCATCGGACGGAAGTAATCAGCGATCTCCTTTAACAGCATCTGATCAAATCCGGGATCGTACGCTGTTCCCTTGAAGGTCTCAGCCATAACCTCTGTTGCAGGCTGGCTCGTTCCGAGTGCAAACGGTGAGATTGCGGTATCGATAATATCGCAGCCTGCCTCTACAGCCTTTAAGCATGTCATAGAAGCGACACCAGAAGTATAATGGGTATGCAGCTCGATCGGAATGCTGATGGTTTCTTTCATTGCCTTGATCAGTTCCTCAGCCTTGTAAGGTGTCAGAAGACCAGCCATATCCTTGATACATACAGAATTAGCACCCATATCCTCGACCTTTTTAGCCATCTCGGTCCAGTATTCCAGTGTATATGCATCACCTAATGTATAACTCAGTGCAACCTGTGCATGTCCGCCCTCTTTATTGGTAGCGGTAACAGCTGTCTGCAGGTTTCTCAGGTCGTTTAAGCAGTCAAAGATACGGATAATATCGATACCGTTTGCGATTGACTTCTGTACAAAGTACTCTACCACATCATCTGCATACGGACGATATCCTAAGATATTCTGTCCACGGAACAGCATCTGTAATTTGGTGTTCTTAAATCCTGCTCTCAGCTTACGAAGACGCTCCCAGGGATCTTCCTTCAGGAAACGAAGAGATGCATCGAATGTAGCACCACCCCAGCACTCAACAGCATGGTATCCGACTTTATCCATCTTGTCGATGATCGGAAGCATCTGCTCAGTGGTCATTCTCGTAGCGATCAGAGACTGATGCGCATCACGCAGAATTGTCTCTGTAATTTTTAACGGTTTTTTCGTCGTATTATTATCAGACATCGTTTTAGTTCCTCCTTATATTATTAGATTCCGAAGATCGCCATAAATGTTCCGGCTGCTACTGCAGTACCGATAACTCCGGCAACGTTCGGGCCCATTGCATGCATCAGCAGGAAGTTGGTAGGATCCTCTTCGGCTCCGACCTTCTGTGATACACGGGCAGCCATAGGTACGGCTGATACACCGGCAGATCCGATCAACGGATTGATCTTGCCCTTCGTCACTACACAGAGTAACTTACCGATAAGGACACCGGATGCAGTACCTACCGCAAATGCGATCAGTCCTAAAGCGACGATCTTTAATGTGCTGACATTTAAGAATGCCTCAGCACTGGTAGTAGCTCCAACGGAAGTACCGAGTAAGATAACGACGATATACATCATTGCATTGGAAGCTGTCTCCTGCAGCTGACGGACAACGCCAGACTCACGGAACAGATTACCAAGCATCAACATACCTACTAACGGAGCAGTCGTCGGTAATACCATACATACGATGATCGTAACAACGATCGGGAATAAGATCTTCTCCAGCTTTGTGACAGGACGAAGATTCTCCATCTTGATCTGACGCTCTTTCTTGGTAGTCAGAGCCTTCATGATCGGCGGCTGGATGATCGGCACCAGTGCCATGTACGAATATGCAGCCACGGCGATCGGTCCCAACAATCCGGTCTGTCCCAGCTTACCTGCGAGGAAGATGGAAGTCGGTCCATCAGCTCCACCGATAATGGAAATAGAAGCTGCAGCCTTGTCGTTGAATCCCATCAGGATCGCCATAAAGTATGCCATATAGATACCGAACTGTGCTGCCGCACCTAACAGGAAGCTGATCGGATTCGCGATCAACGGTCCAAAGTCTGTCATCGCACCTACACCCATGAAAATCAGTGAAGGCAGGATTGACCATTCATCTAACTGATAAAAGTAATAGAGTAATCCACCTACGCCATTGCTAGCATCTTCCGGATGAAGCATGATATCCGGATAGATATTTACGAGCAGCATACCGAATGCAATCGGTAAAAGCAAAAGCGGCTCGTACTCCTTCTTGATCGCAAGATAGAGGAAGAAGCAGGCAACTGCAATCATCAAATAGTTTCCTACGGTCAGATTGAAGAAGGCTGTCTGGTGAATGAGATTACCCAGTGTTTCTGTAACGTAACTCATACGAGACCTCCTATTCGACTAATTCATGGTTGCTAAAACAGTTCCAACCTCTACGCTGTCGCCCTTTGCAACATCGATACTTGCGATGGTTCCGTCTGTCTCTGCAACGACGGGAGTCTCCATCTTCATAACCTCTAAGACAAGAACGGTGTCACCCTTCTTTACTGCCTGACCTACAGAAGCCTCAACAGCGAATACCTTTCCGGCTGCCTTTGCTTCGATCTTAACAGCGCCTGCGCCACCTGCGGGAGCTGCTGCTTTCGGGGCTGCTGCTACGGGTGCTGCCTTGGGAGCTGCCGCTACGGGAGCTGCTGCACCTGCGCCGCCTTCTTCTACGGTTACATCATAAACATTTCCGTTTACGGTAATTGTATAATTTTTCATGATTATTTCCTCCTGAAATTTTTAATTCTTATCTTCTCTTGATTGAGCGAACTACAAAATCATCTGTAGATGTACCTGTAGCTGCTGCGATCGCTGCGGCAATGACAGCTACCAGTTCCAGATCATCTGTCTGGGGAACAGCTGCGGGTGCAGGTGCTACGGCTGCTGTGGGAGCAGGCGCAGCGGCTGTCTTTTTATTTTCTGACTTTTTCTGTGCTTTGTTGATAAATGTAAAGCATGAAATGATCAGGCTGATGATGATCAGCATCACGAATACGGTTCCCATACCCATCGCTGTGTTCATCGCTGCCTTTACCATTGTCTCACTCAGAGAATAGACCTTGTCAATGGTAATGTCCTCTACCTGCATGTCTTTATCATACACAAAGGTCACCTTGATATCGCGATTGGTAAAGCTGGCTGTCTGCTCTACCGTAGTTGTTCCGTTTGCCTGTGTTACGGCTACCTCACCATAATCGACAAAATCGCCAACCTCATCTTTAATATCAACCCAGTTGTTGATCACCTTCAGAGTTGCTGCATCGACCTGATCCTGCATATTCTGATACATTGCAAGATCATCATCACTCATGGATACCAGTTCATCCAGAATACCGGTGTTGTTTGCAGCAAGCTGGTCTGCGGTATATCCGTTATATGTGGCGTTCTCATCACTGCCGCATCCGAATACACCAACAGCAAGAAGGCACAGACTGACGATCAGTAATAATTTTTTCTTAATCTTCGTCATAATCGTCACCTTTCTTATTTTGCACCGTGTTTCTTATAGGGCTGCTCTACATTTTTGGTGTATAGCATCTCGAATGCTGCTACCAGATACTTTCTGGTATCTGCATAATCTACGATGCGGTCTACATAGCCACGTCTGGCTGCAGACTGGATATTGCCCTGAAGTGCATCGTATTCTTTGGTCTTCTCAGCAAGCACATCAGCAGAAGCATCTGCATACATGATCTTGGCTGCCAGAGAAGCATCCATCATGCCGACCTTAGCGTCCGGCCATGCGTATACGAGGTCTGCACCGAGTGCTTTTGAATTCATGACTGCATATGCGCTTCCGAAAGCCTTGTCTGTGATGACATTTACCTTCGGTACGGTTGCGTTTGCAAATGCATAAGTCAGACGTGCGAGTGCCTTGGCCAGATTCTTCTCTGAGCACATGCATGCCTTAAATCCGGTCGCATTGGTGAAGGAAACAACAGGGATCTCAAAGGCATCACAGAAATCAATGAAATCAGCAGCCTTATTGCATCCTCTCGCGCTCAGGCTCGCCTCAAACTCTTCTGCTTTCTCGCCATCCTTATACAGTTCTGTTGCATTGGCAACAGCTCCGATCGTCATGCCGTTTAATTTGATAAATCCTGTAACCATCTCCTTGGCGTATGCTGCCTTGGTCTCAACAAAGGCATGTCCGTCAGAGATCTCGCTGAGCACGTATCTGGGATCGCCCTTCATCGTGTCCAGACTTGCACATGCGCGGTTCAGGTCGTCAACACAGCTGTCTACCACACCTGCCTGTGCATTGTTGCCGGGAAGCATGCTTACCAGCTCACGGATCTTGGCATAGATCTCGTCTGCGCTACCCATACCGTCTACAGTGCCTGCTTCCTCGCTCTGGAATGCAGCAGATGCTGTATCACATTTTCCTGCATTGTTGCCGGGGATTGCATTCGGTGAATTGACAAAGATCTTTGCCTTTTCTGCCTCTGCAAATGTAAAATCTGAAAGAGCGGGTACGACTGCCATGCCGCCGCCACAGGTTCCGAATACTGCTGTGATCTGCGGAACCACGCCGGATGCTGCCACCTGCTTTGCATACAGTGTTCCGACTGCCTCTAACGCATCTACAGACTCCTGAAGTCTCATACCTGCGCAGTCAATCAGTCCGATGATCGGTGCACCCATCTTCACTGCCATGTCATAGAGACCGGCAATCTTCTTTGCGTGCATCTCTCCGATCGTACCACCAAGTACGCCCGCATCCTGACTGTAGACAAACACAAGGTTTCCGTCGATCAGACCATGTCCGGTCACAACGCCGTCGGAAGGAGTGTCTGTATTTGACAGGTCGAAATCTGTGCTTCTTGCAGTAACAAGTGAGCCGATTTCCATAAAACTGTTTTCGTCGACTAATCCGGCGATGCGCTGCATTGCCAAATTATCATTACCATTACTCATTCTTTCTACCTCCGTATATATTTTAGTGCTTAATTTTTTAGAAAGCAAAAATTTCGCTATAATAATTATATATGTTTTGGGAAATATTTTCAATAGAATTTATATAGAAATCGTTAAAATTTTAGCAAATATTAAGTAAGCAGTTTCTGTACAAGATAACGCAGGTAAAAAGCCACGTTTTTTGCACGGATCTCATTGGCGGCGTAGACGTCCGCACGGTATACCAGTTCTCTGGTTCCATCATTCCTCTCAAGATAATAACACACTTCTCCCGCATTTTCACCCCTTAATATCGGAGCAGCCGACAGATCGCTGATCTTTTCTTCGCGCGTGAGTGTTTCATCACTGCGCAGCAGCATTGTGATCGGCTCATGTGCATCCTCCTTCAGATATACGACAGCAGTATCATACGGATCACCACTACCGGCAGCACCGCCCTGTACCTCGCGCTCCCATGTACCGGACGATTCCTGCAGCGTCTGGTATGCATAGTTATCAATCCCGTAAGAAAACAGTTTCTGGCAATCCTTCCATTTATAAGTCTTATGATTCGGCCAGCCACATCCGAGCAGTGCCACCGTAAAGGTACGTCCGTCCCGTTCCACAGCTCCCACATAACAATACCCGGCATCCCCCGTAAATCCGGTCTTACCGGATAGTGCGCCGTCCATCATATGTAAAAAAGCATTGTGATTATAGCAGGAATACGAACGCTTACCGGACAGATCACTGAATGAATAGTCTGGTGTCCGTGTGATGTTTAAAAACTCTTCTCTCTGCGGCGACTCTTCGACGCAGTAAGACATGATCCTCGCCAGATCTACGGCAGTCGTCCCGTGGATACCGGTCTCGTCAGCATCGTCCAGACCGTTAGGCGTGATAAAATGTGAATCCGTGCACCCAAGTTCCTGTGCTTTTTCATTCATAAGAGCAGCAAAGCCTTCCACACTGCCTCCCACATGCTCTGCAATCGCAACCGCCGTATCATTGTGAGACTCCAGCATCAGTGAATAACACAGATCTTTTAATCTGTACTGTTCACCGGCATTCATGCCAAGCTGTACATCCGGCTGTCTCGCGGCGCGCTCAGTCACAGTCACGATATCATCCAGATCCGCACGCTCAAGTGTCACGATCAATGTGAGGATCTTTGTCGTACTCGCATTTGCACGATGCTCCGTCCCATTTTTTTCATACAATACACGTCTGCTCTTTGCATCCATCAGACATGCTGATATCGCATACAGATCCCGCGGTTCTTCTACTGTATCCGCTCTCTCATCCGCATATATGGTTCCACACTCCGCGCCGGCGGTCCACACACACAGCGACATCAGGATACACGTTAATAATGCTGTCACTCTGCCACATCCATATCTTCGTTTATGATTCATAGTTTCACCTGAAAAACCTTTGTAACATCCTATACAAAAACCTGTCATTTCATACAAATATTTCATTGTGTCCATGCAAAAAAGTGCTATAATAATAATTGTTCAGAACATGAGCCGTTTGATCGTTTTCATTCTGAACAAAGATGAAATGAAAGGCGGAGTTTTTATGAAATTACTGGAAGATAAGATTCGAAGCGAAGGAATTGCAGTCAACGATAATATATTAAAGGTTGACAGCTTTATCAATCATCAGGTTGATCCTGAACTTATGATGGAGATAGGAAAAGCTCTGGCGGAGCACTTTGAAGGCAAAGGGGTCACAAAAGTTGCCACGATCGAAAGTTCCGGCATCGCGCCCGCACTTACCTGTGCCATGGCGCTGGGTGTTCCGATGGTGATCCTGAAAAAACAGCCCTCAAAAACACTCAACGACGACTTGTATCAGACGATCGTCACCTCCTATACCAAGGGAACCAGTTACGAACTGACCATGTCAAGCAAATATGTAAATGAAAACGATCATGTACTGATCGTCGATGATTTTCTGGCAAACGGTGAAGCTGCTACCGGTGCTCTGCGGCTCATCCGCAAAGCTCATGCCACGATCGCAGGTATCGGCATTGTCATCGAAAAATCATTCCAGCCCGGACATGACAAGCTTACCGCGCAGGGTATCGATGTATATTCTCTTGCACGCATCAAAAAACTTGATAAAGATTACATTGAATTTATGGAGGACTAACATCCCTCCACTGTCAAAAAAGGTCGTGATACATTGAACGGTATCACGACCTTTTATTTATGGCATATAGATATAATTTACACGCTGGATACTGCTCTCATTGCCGTAATTATCGACAATGATCACTGACAACACATTATTTCCTTCCGGCATGGATATGCTGCCGCTGTATCTGGCGGATGATGTCGTCGGTGTCTGGCCGTTCCATGTGTAGTAAGCACTACAGCCTTCCGGTACACTGATATGGATCGTCTGCGGTGTCAGATATTCACCGCTGTCAGGAGTCACCTGTGGCATTCCAAGCTGGTAATGCTGTTCCACTGTCACTGTCTGCTCCACGACCGGGCTGTAATATCCGTCTTCATTGCATGCAGTAGCAGCTATCGTATACTCTCCTGCCTGTAACTGAAGCGGGGCATAATACAGGGTTCCGTTCGTGACAGGTGAAGATCCATCCAGCGTATAGTAGATATTCAGTCCATCCTGCGCAGTGATCGTCAGTGAATCACCCTCCCACACATGGTCTGCGGGTATCCCGATCGTCGGGGATGTCACCAGATAATCCGCAAAAAGTCCCGACAGAGAAGTGTCCTTATATACCTCGTAGAACTCGTGCAGTGCCTCAAAATCACTTCTGTCAACATAGATCCGTATCAGTTCCCTGCAGGCATACGCATTCGTATCATCCTCAGATAAGATCTCCTGCAGCGTACGGATCTGTCCGGGGACATCCGACTGCGATCCGCACAGCCAGGCCTGCCAGAAAGCAGCATTCACCGGATCGGACTGTATAAGCGTCGTCTGTTCCAGCAGATCAGCCGCTTTTTCATGCTCTCCGTCTGCCAGCGCAGTGATCATCTCATTATACGACGGATCCGTATCTGTCTGCGCGGCCTCAGCACCGGGGGCACACAGGATCAGTGATATCACGATCAGCAGAATCGTTCCGGCGATCGCCGTGATCCATCCGCCGGTATTCGTTCTTTTTTCCTTTTTTACTCTTCCGGCATGGCGATCCGCGTCCGGTCCGGATGTGTCCCTGTGCATTTCACGCTTTTGGAAATCGAGGAAAAATTCTTCTTCCATCACATTATCCGCCGATACGATCTGTACCTCAGCGCCGCACTTTGAACAATACAGATTACCGTTTCGGATCTCTGCTCCACATCTTGCACACTTCATGTCACAACCCCTGCTTATCGTTTCATTGCTTCTACACAGTTATGCATCAGCATCGCGATCGTCATCGGTCCAACGCCTCCGGGAACCGGTGTGATTGCACCCGCGATCGGTTCAACCTGCGCAAAATCGACATCTCCGCACAGCTTACCGTCATCCTGTCTGTGAATGCCGACATCGATGACAACGGCTCCTTCTTTTACATAATCTGCCGTGATCATCTTCGGACGGCCGATCGCAACGATGAGAATATCTGCCTGTTTACATATCTGCGGCAGATCTCTGGTCCTGGAATGACAGATCGTGACCGTTGCATTTTCACGCAGCATCAACAGAGCCATCGGCTTTCCTACAATATTGCTTCTGCCGACGATCACACAGTTCTTTCCCTCGATCTCCACACCGGAACGCTTGAGCAGCTGGATGATTCCGGCGGGCGTACATGATACAAAGCCCTGCTGTCCGATCACAAGGGCACCTACATTCTGTGTGTGGAAGCCGTCCACATCCTTTTCCGGCGCGATCGCACGAATGATATGATCCTCATTCATATGCGCGGGAACCGGAAGCTGACATAAGATACCGTTGATCTTCGGATCTTTATTCAATTTTTCGATCAGTGCCAGCAGTTCTTCCTCGCTCGTCTGCTCCGGCAGTTCATAGCTCTCCGAACGGATCCCGATATACTCACATGCTCTCTTTTTATTCCGTACATAGACAGAGGATGCCGGATCGTCTCCGACCTGTATCACCGCCAGTGCACCTTCTGTGCCCTGTGCCTTCAACTGTGCCACTGTCTCTTTCAATTCATCTTTGATCTCCTGCGAGATCTTCTTACCATCAATCAGCTGTGCCATTTTCTCTCATACCTCCCTGTGATCTGTTAAAACGAGCCATCCTCAAGCATGGCCTCAAATGTCTCCGGATTCATCAGAATCTGTCTGGGCTTGGTTCCCTCTTCAGGTCCTACCACGCCTGCTTCCTCTAACTGGTCCATGATACGTGCTGCCCGGTTAAAGCCGACCTTAAAATATCTCTGCAGCATGCCGATCGATGCCTTATCCTTATCCATCAGCAATTTGGCTGCATCCACAAAATAGACATCTCTGCCACCGGCATCCGCCCCAGGTGCCGATTCACTCGAAGTACCGCTGTTGCCTGCATTTTCCGATATTTTGCTCATGCGTTCTTCAATCGAATGATCATACGATGCCTGTCCATAGCTGTCCTTGATAAAGTCTACAACCGCCGACACTTCCTGATCAGAGACGAATGCGCCCTGCACACGCAGCGGCTTGTTTAACCCCTGCGGATAATACAGACAGTCACCCTTTCCTAACAGCTTTTCTGCACCGACCATATCCAGGATCGTCCGGGAATCCACACCGGATGTAACGGAAAAAGCGATACGGCTGGGCATATTTGCCTTGATCAGACCGGTAATGACATTGACCGACGGCCGCTGCGTCGCGATGATCAGGTGAATCCCACATGCGCGCGCCAGCTGTGCCAGACGACAGATCGCATCCTCCACATCTCCGGGAGCGACCATCATCAGATCTGCCAGCTCGTCCACAATGATCACGATCTGCGGCAGTTTCTTCGGTTTTTCGGGATCATCGATATCCGCGATGCTCTCTACTTTTGCATTATATCCTTTCAGGTCACGCACGCCGTAAGCTGCAAACTTCTGATAACGTTCGGTCATCTCTGCCACCGCCCAGTTGAGCGCCCCCGCCGCTTTTTTCGGGTCTGTCACGACCGGAATAAACAGATGCGGGATTCCGTTATACACAGACAGCTCGACCACTTTCGGATCGATCAGGATCAGCTTCACATCCTCTGGATCTGCACGATACAACAGCGACATAATGATCGTATTGATACATACCGACTTACCGGAGCCTGTCGCACCGGCAATGAGCAGATGCGGCATTTTCGCGATATCTGCCATGATCACCTGCCCACCGATATCACGCCCGGCTGCAAATGCAATATTGGACGGATGATCCTTAAACTCCTTAGATTCCACCAGATCACGGAACATGACCGGTGAAGTCTCCTTATTCGGTACCTCGATACCGATGGCTGCTTTTCCGGGGATCGGTGCCTCCATACGGATATCCGCTGCAGCCAGATTCAGTTTGATATCGTCTGTCAGGTTGACGATCTTGCTGACCTTTACACCCATCTCCGGCTGGATCTCATAGCGTGTGACTGTCGGTCCGCAGCTGACATTTAAGATCGTGACATTCACACCGAAATTTTTTAATGTCTGCTGCAGCTTCAATGCGGTCTGCTGCAGATGCTGTTTGCTGTCTCCCTGATGACGCGGATCTCCTTTTTTGAGCAGATCCACAGGCGGGAACGTGTAGCTGCGCGGCAGTTCTGCCGCCTGCTGCTCGATCTCATCTGCGATATTCTGTACTTCATTCTCGGCCGTCTGTGCATCCTGCTTCGGATTGCGCACCGGTCTTGCTGTACGGTTCGGCATTTCTGTCACAGGTGCTTCCGGCTCACTGGCCGGTTCAGGCATCGTCTCAGCTACCGATACGGGCTCGGCTGCAGGTGCTGTCACGACCTCTGTTACCGGTACCGATACAGGCTCCGTCACAGGCTCTGTGATCACCGGTGTGATCTCAGGGATCATCTCCGGCTCATCGGGCAGATCGCTCTCCGGCTCAACACGTGCAAATAATTCCTGTAATTCCGGTGAAAACACAGGCATGGTATCATGCTCTTTCGTAACGCTCTCCTCCGGTTGCTCTTCTACCGGCTGAAGGCTGATCTGATGCTGACCGACTACGGAAGGCTCCGCAGATGAGAGATCTCCCTGATCATCATGCCCGTTCACCGGCAGTAATGTATCCGAATCAACCGGTAGTCCTGCTTTTCTACGTTTTTCACGCAGCGGAGCAAATGTCTCCGGTGTGATCTCCGTCAACGCATCCGATCCGCTGTATGTCTGGTTCTCCGGTGTGAGCAGCGTATCCTCAGACACGCCGGACACCTTTCGTTCCATGCGGCGCAGCTGTCGTTCTTCACGATGCTGCTCATGGATGATCTTGAACCGTTCATTGCCTTCTTTGGCAGATTCGTACACACGCTGTCCGCCATTTCTGACATGTCTCCATGCAGAGCGCTCCGTCACGATCACCATCGTGATGATCAATACGATAAAATCAATCACATACGCACTGATCCTGCCGAAATTCGGGCAGATGAGCCATGCGAGAAGGCCTCCGAAAAAGCCGCCTCCATTGCGCTGTTCATTACCATAGACATACGCTGCCACCGGCGAATAATTATCCGCACTGCCTGCCACCAGTTCCAGAAACAGGCATAAAAAGCATACAAACAGGACCGCTGCCACTACTTTAATGATAGCGATCCGGTTCTTACGATTAGACAATATAAATACCGTACCGATAAATAACAAGATCGGGAAAATATAAGCGAGCAGACCGAACAGCCCGAACAGGACGCTGCTGAGCATCGTTCCGATCTTGCCGCCGATACCAAAATTACTTACAAACAATACGATCGACACCGCCAGCATCACCCACAGGATCACTTCCTGATAGACACTCTCCTGCAGCGGTTCTGCAGCGGTTGTTTTCTTATTCTTAGCAGAAGCGGTCCTTTTCTTTGCAGTCTGCTTTGTACTCTGTCCGCTTCTCTTTTTTGTCTGTCCAGACATTTTCATTATCCTCCACTATCCCGGACAAGCAGGTCTTACAGCTGGTAAAAATATACCCCTACCGATAACGCACCTACGATCAGACAATAGATCGCAAATCCGGTAAATTTCTTTTGCCGCACTACATAGAGCATGGCCTTGATGCAGATATACCCCACAACCGCAGCGACGACCATACCGGCCAGATAGTACACGATCTCCGTGCTCGTGAATGTCACACTGTCCAGATCAGAAAGTTCGAATACCAGTGAGCCAAGCACTGCCGGGATCGACATGATAAACGAGTATTTCACGGCAAATTTGCGGTTGAAGCCGCTGAGCAGGCAGGCTGTGATCGTCGTTCCGGAGCGCGACAGACCGGGCAGTGTAGCCACTCCCTGTGCAATACCGATGATAAACGCATTCGAATAGGTCACCTGCTTTGGCATCTTATCTCCACCCTTGCAATGATCCGCCAATAACAGCAGCACCGCAGTCATGATCAGACAGATACCGGGAACGATCAGAAGCTTCGATGCCTGCTCGATCAGATTCGATGCAAGCACACCGATCACACCGGTCGGAATCGTCGAGACGATCACCAGCATGACAAACTTCCGGTAACCGTTACAGATCACGTGATGATAACCGCCCTTTGTTCTGTGTGCGATATTCCCGAAGAATATTCCGATATTTCTGCACACATCACCGATGATCGCAAAGCCCTCCACGATCATCTTCCATATATCCTTATAGTATACCGCAAAGATCGCGATCAGTGTTCCGAAATGAAGGATCACATCAAACAGTAATCCGACATCCTCGATATTAAATAAGATCTTAAATAAAGCAAGATGTCCGGAACTGCTCACCGGCAGAAATTCCGTGACACCCTGAATGATACCCATCAGAATTGCTTCTAATAATGACATTCTGTGCCTCCTTTATGATTGCTACCCATATATTTTTATATATTAGCATATCTAGGCATAAATGTCATCAAAAAGTTCGAGCAGGCACTATATTTAGGGCTGTCCGCCCACCTGTCGCTCATCGATCATACGGTGCAGGCTATCCAGTGCCTGATGCAGTCCTCCGACCTCATCTATGATCCCCTCGTGTACCGTCTGTTCCCCCACAAGGACGGTTCCGAGATCTTTTGTCAGCATCGCGGTATTGAGCATCAGTTCCTCTAACCGTTTCTGACTGATCCTGCAATGGCCGGACACAAATCCTGTGATACGGTCCTGGATCTGTTTGAAATAATCATAAGTCTGAGGTGCTCCGATCGTCAGTCCGTTCAGACGCACCGGGTGAATGACCATCGTACCGCTCGGTACGATGAACGACCGGTTGGCAGAGACCGCCAGCGGTACACCGATCGAATGACTGCCGCCCAGCACCAGTGATACACTCGGTTTGGACATGGATGCCACCATCTCGGCGATCGCAAGTCCTGATTCCACATCCCCGCCCATTGTATTGAGCAACAGCAGCAGTCCATCGATCGCAGGATCCTCTTCTACTTCTGCCAGCCGGGGCAGGATATGCTCATATTTCGTTGTTTTGCTCGTCGACGGCAGCACATCATGCCCCTCGATCTCTCCAATGATCGTCATGAGGTGGATCCTGTGCTTGCGCACTGGATCATCCAGATCCGTGTCCCCATATTCCAGGATCGAATCCTCATTTTTATTCTGATCACCGGTCTGCTGCGGCTGTTTTACCTGTTCTTCCTGTTCATTCATCGCAAAAACCTCCTTATTTTTGTAGAGTATGCCCGGTTTTTGCTATTTTATGTCTGACAGGGACTTCCTATCAAATAAAAAGACCACCACATGTCATATTCCTGTGATGGTCTTTAGTATCTTACTGACTGATCAGATAGTTGTACAGATCCTCATATTTGTGCTTGGATGAATTCCATGAATAGTCATTTGCCATACCACGGTCAATCATCTTATTCCAGTCCTTCTTACAGTCAAAATAGATATGTTTTGCATAGTTGATGATGCCCAGCATCTCCTCACCGTTATAATTGGTAAATGCAAATCCGTCTCCGGTATGCTCATACTCGTTATACGGCTCTACCGTATCACGCAGTCCACCGGTAGAACGCACGATCGGCACAGTTCCGTAACGGAAAGAGATGAGCTGTGTCAATCCGCACGGCTCGAACCGTGACGGCATCAGGAATGCATCCGCAGCCGCATACAGCTTGTGTGCCAGTTCATCACTGTAACAGATATTTGCAGAGATCCGGTCGCCGTATTTCCATGCATAATGGCGGAACATATTCTCATACTGCGGCTCACCGGTACCGATGACTACAAACTGTGTGTAATCGTCTGAGATCCGGTCGATCACATAATTGATCAGATCCAGTCCTTTCTGGTCTGTCAGTCTCGAGATCAGACCGATCATAAACTTTTTCTTATCAACCGCCAGTCCAAGTTCCTGCTGTAAGCGTTCCTTGTTCGATGCTTTCTTCTTGCGGAAGTTCGATGCATCATAATTGACATAGATCTTCGGGTCCGTTGCAGGATCGTATACATGATAATCAATTCCGTTCACGATGCCCTGCATATCAAAATGTCTTGCACGCAGCAGACCGTCCAGACCTTCGCCGTAATAGGGAGTCTGTATCTCACCCGCATAGGTATCGCTGACTGTCGTGACATAATCCGCATATACCAGACCGCCCTTCAGCATATTGGCATCCTTATGAAACTCCAGCTTGTCAGGTGTGAACAGTTCTGCCGGGAAGCCGGACAATCCCATCATCGTCTGCTTATCCCAGATACCCTGGAATTTCAGATTGTGGATCGTCATAACAGACTTCATGCCCCAGTAGAACATGTCTGCCTGAAATTCTGTCTTTAAATACACCGGGATAAATCCGGTCTGCCAGTCATGACAGTGGATGATGTCCGGCTGGAAATTGATCTGTTTGAGCATCGAGAGCACTGCTTTATCAAAAAATACAAATTTTTCGATATCGTACCGGATATCCCCATACGGTACCACACAGTTGAAATACTCCTGATTGTCAATAAAATAATATTTAATGCCATCCATCTCATAACGGAAAATACCGACATATTTGTTCTGGATATAAGTACCGCAATTCATATAAAAATGTGTCACATATTCACACTCGTTGCGGAAATGCTCCGGAATGCAACTGTAAAAAGGAAGTACCACCCGGATATCCCAATACTGATTGTCAAACTCCTTCGGCAATGCCCCACATACATCTGCCAGACCACCCGTTTTAATAAACGGAACACATTCCGATGCTGCAAATAACACCTTGTTCATACCGTTCTCCCTCCAATTTCATTCGATTATATTTTAATGAAAATACTGATCTTTTAACTCGTAGACCATCTTCCTGTACAGATCTACACATTCCTCGTTCTGCTCATTCTCGATCATGCGGATGCAGGGCGATAAATATTGCTGCCAGATATCGTCGTAGATACGCGCGGCATCTTCTCTGCGGTTAATATGCTTGACGATCGACGGCGCCACGTCATAGTACTCATGCACCATGGCTTCCCCCTGCGCCGACTGCAGCAGATATCCATCACGGAATGAACGAAGCAGTGTCAGCTCGTAACAGTCATCCGGTTTGTTCTGATGCTCGCATACAGCAGTTGTAATATAACAGAACCGGTATTTAAATCCTGCATTGATCTCCTTCGCCGTCGCTGACTTGAGCTCCGTCTTCGGAAAATGCTGCTTCCATGTAGCTGCCAGCGTATCGATCCATGCCTTACCGGATGCTGTATTCGTCTCCAGCAATGCCGGGAATATGTAGACGACCATAGACAGATTATAATCCATCTGCAGCTGCTCCTTCTTATTGCCGCGCAGCCCACCAAGATCTGCTTCTACACGCGCAACCAAGGGCTCACAGATCTTCCCGAGCTGATCCGCTCCGCCGGCCTGATAATACTGCTCTAAAATCGCCAGGTTACTGGCATTCTCATAGACATATTTATTGAAAAATTCCATATACATTGCTTTTTTAAAGAACTGCATCGGATTTTCGATCCCAAACAGCAGATTCTGCAATGCCTCTATCGCAGCCTCGTCTGTCACCGGCTTCGGACGGCTGATCTGCTCCTGCTGTGCCTGTGCATCACTCACAGTGATCTCTTCTCCGCAATACATGCAGATGATCTTCTCGCGTCCCTGCGGGATCTGCAGTTCACCTTTACAATGCGGACATATACCTTTTAAAAACTCCATAATTCCTCCAACTGATTATTGTAGCAGTCGTATATATCTACAACTATCTCTATTTTATCATAAGCGATTAAAAAATGGAACCGTAAAATACGGTTCCATCTACACTCATTCACAAAATCATTATTCATCCCAGTTGTGGTATACATCCTGCACATCATCATCCTCATCGAGCAGATCAAGGATTCTCTGGATATTTTTCAGATCTGCCTCGTCGGATAATGTGACATAGGTCTGCGGCAGCATCGTAACCTCTGCATTTGCCATCTCGATCTTCTCTGCCTCAAGTGCCTCACGCACTGCATCAAATGCATCCGGAGCAGTCAGGATCTCAAAACTGTCCTCTTCCTCCTGGAAATCTTCTGCACCTGCATCCAGTGCCAGCATCATCAGATCGTCGGGATCCATCTCACAGGATTCCTTCTCGATGATGATCTGACCCTTCTCGTCAAACATATAAGAGACACAGCCCTGTGTACCGATGCTTCCCTGTCCCTTGGTAAATGCATTTCTGACGTTCGCTGCGGTACGGTTCTTGTTATCGGTCAGACACTTGACGATGATCGCTGTACCTGCCGGTCCGTATCCTTCATATGTAGCTACCACGTAATTGACATTGTCGCCGTCTCCGGCTGCCTTCTTAATACCACGGTCGATCGTGTCGTTCGGCATGTTGTTAGCCTTGGCCTTGGCGATCACCGCAGCCAGCTTGCTGTTGTTGGCAGGATCGGGGCCGCCCTCTTTGACTGCGACTGCGATCTCGCGTCCGATCATCGTAAAAATCTTACCCTTTGCTGCGTCGTTTCTCTCCTTCTTATGTTTGATATTCGCGAACTTTGAATGTCCTGACATCGTTTTTCCTCTTTTCGTTATAGATTTTATTTAGAAGAGCCTTCATCGGCTCCCGGTATCTTTTTTACCTCCACACGGCGGATCATCTTGTCCTTTACGGACAATACCCGGAATAAAAAGCCGTGTGATTCCACTTCAAACCGTTCTCCGTCACCGGGGATCTTATCGATCAGCGAGATCAGATAACCGTTGAGTGTATCATTTTCATTTTCTGCCAGATCATCCAGACCAAGTGCCTCAGCGACTTCCTCGAGATCAGCTGCTCCGTCCATAAAATACACGCCGTCGGCACGCTCCATGATATGGTGTTCTTCCTTGTCATGCTCATCAAAAATATTGCCGACGATCTCCTCGAGGATATCCTCCAGCGCGACAAGTCCTGATGTCTGTCCGTACTCATCGATCACGATGACCAGATGATTTTTAGATGCCTGCATCCGCTGAAACAATGCGGTAATCCCGATCGTCTCCGGCACAAAATCGACCGGTGTCATCAGATCCCGGATCTCACGGATCGGTATATCCGCGCACTCCGTGTCACGCGCATGCGTCAGCATTTCCTTGATATGTACCTGTCCGACGATATCATCCATATCTTCTATGTACACCGGAAATCTGGAAAACGGTTCTGTGATGACCAGTTCAAGCGCATCCGAAAACGTCATGCTGCCGTCCAGCGCACAGATCTGTTTCCGGTGTGTCATAATATCCTTGGCATCCTTATCACTCAGCTCAAAAATATTATGGATCATCTCTGCTTCACTCTCACGGATAAATCCCTGTTCATGTCCTTCATTGACCAGCGATATGATCTCTTCCTCCGTGACATCCTCTGAATTTTTGTTGAAAAATCTCTTTACTTTACCAATAAAACCCCTATGTGGGTTACCGGCATCTTCCATATGACAACGCTCCTATTTTCTCTTATTCTGTGATTTAATTGTAGTAAAACACTAGAAATATAACATTCTCTGCCGTCAAAGTCAAGTTTATGTAGGCAGTTCCAGACTGATTTCCAGTGCTTTGTCCACTTTTGTCAGGATCTCTCCGTCCAGATGACAGACGCGCTCCTTTAATCTGCGCTTATCGATCGTGCGTAGCTGCTCCAGCAAAACGACCGAATCTTTGACCATCTCATACTGCCTTGCAGAAAGTTCCACATGTGTCGGAAGCTTGGATTTATTGATCTGCGACGTGATCGCTGCTACGATCACAGTCGGGCTGTGGCGGTTGCCTACATCATTTTGTATGACCAGAACCGGTCTGATCCCACCCTGCTCCGAACCAACCACCGGTCTTAAATCTGCGTAATATACGTCTCCTCGTCGAATCGTCATTGTCCTCACTCCAGAAAAATAATTACTTTGTAACTTATTCTGAAGTATTTCCAATTAAAAACATTTTATTCTGCAAGTCCGTGAAATTGCGTCCAGCTGGCAACTCTTTTTCCATTCCTGTAAAAAATGCGCGGGATCCGTTTGCCGAGATCACATGCGAACTCATAATTGAAACGCCCGGATCTCTCACCCAGTTCCTCCAGTGTGATCTGCTCGGTGCCATCCGTTCCGACCAGTGTCACGCAGTCACCGGCGCGCACATCCGCGATATCCGTGACATCTACCATGAACTGATCCATGCATACACGCCCTACGATCGGTGCTCTCCTGCCTCTGATCAGAACCTCACCTTTATTTGAGAGACTTCTGGCATATCCGTCTCCGTAGCCAACCGGGATCGTCGCGATCCGGCGCTCGGACGGTGTCACATAGGTAGCACCATAGCTGACCCCATATCCGGCCGGCAGGGTCTTTACATATACGACACGGCTCTTTAAGGATAACACCGGACGCATATCCATACGTTCAAGATGTACCTCATCCGAAGGATGCAGACCGTACAGCGTAATGCCTGCACGGGCGATATCCAGATTCGCATGCGGCAGATCTAAAATCCCCGCGCTGTTCGAACAGTGTCTGATGGGAATATGCACCCCGCGTGCAGCGAGCATCTCATTCATATGCAGAAACGCTGCCAGCTGCTGCTCTGCAGACGTCTTATCCGTCTCGTCAGCTCTGGCGAAGTGTGTAAAGATACCTTCTATCACTATATGCGGCAATGCAGCGATCTGTGCAATCGTATCAGCATTTTCCTCCGTTACCAGAAATCCGACACGACCCATACCCGTATCCAGCTTGATATGAATATGCGCGGTCAGACCCAGCCTTCCGGCTGTCTCAGAGAGCACTTTTGCATCCTCCAGTGTAAAGATCGCCGGTGTGATCCGTGCCCGCAGCAGTGCCTCGTATTGCTCCGGAAACGCATATCCCAGGATCAGTATCGGCTTTGCGATACCGGCCTCACGCAATGCAAGTCCCTCTTCCTCCGCGGCAACCGCATATCCATATACATAATCCAGCGGCTCTAACTCCTGTGCGATCGGGATCGCTCCATGTCCATAGCCGTCCGTCTTGATGACAGCCATCAGCTTTGTATGCGGATCTGTCAGATGATGCATCTGCTCCATATTGTACCGAATCGCATCCAGATCAATGTCTGCATGCACTCTCGGATAATTATCCATTATTTCATGCCCTCTTTCTCTAAAAATAACTCCGGCAATGCCTCCAGCAGTGTGGATGCCGTCAGACTGTAGCAGCCGTATGACTTTGCAGCCAGATCACCCGCTCGTCCATGCATGTACACACCCAGCGGTGCTGCCAGTTCCGGTGAAGCACCCTGCGCGATCAGTGATGCGATCACTCCTGTGAGCACATCTCCGCTGCCTCCGGTCGCCATACCGTTATTACCGGACAGGTTCAGATACGTCTGTCCAAACGGCACTGCCGTGACGGTTCTGGCATCCTTGAGCACGCAGATCAGATTGTAGGTACGCGCGAACTCCTCTGCACTCTCTACCGGATGATCCTGCAGATACGAAACCGGCATATCCTGCAGTCTCGCCATCTCTCCCAGATGCGGTGTGATAATAAGATCGGTATGCGGTCTGCGCAGGATATCCGTATCCTCTGCGATCACATTCAGTGCATCTGCATCCAGAACCATCGGAACTGCTGCATTTTTCAGTACTGTCTGCACGACCCTGTGTGCGGCATCCGAGGTACCCAGACCCGGCCCGCAGACGATCACATCCGCCCACTGCATGGCTGCATTAACGATCTCCGGCTCCGGCTTTTTACTATTATATGTCGTGAGCACCGCTTCCGGCAGCGCACTCTGTATGATCGTGCGGTTTTCCTCCGGTGTCAGTATCCTTACCAGCCCACAGCCACACAGATATGCAGCCCTGGCACTGAATATCGCGGCACCTGCCATATTGACACTGCCTGCGATCACCAGCACTTTTCCGTAAGAACCTTTATTCGTGCGCATCCGCCGCCCGGGAATCAGTGCAAGATCCTCATCTGTCAATGCAAGAACCGACGGTCTGTGACCGCGTTCTGTCTCTGCGAGGAAGCTGTGATCATCAATCCCTACACTGCGGCATATGATGCGGCCGCAGAACTCCTGTCCCGGAAACAGACGCATACCGAGTTTTTCATACGAAAACGTAACAGTAAGGTCTGCACGGAATGCCACTCCGAGTACACATCCGCTGTCTGCATCGATCCCACTCGGGATATCGACAGCCATCTTTTTGGCCTGTATCTGATTCAGACGTTCGATCAGCTGCGCATACTCACCTTCGATCCTTCTCGAAAGTCCGACGCCGAAGATCGCATCGATCACGGTATCATATGCATCCGGCACGGAGTCGCTTTCCAGCCATTTTGTGGCATTTATAGTCTCAATCCCATAATTTCTGGCGATCTGCAGCTGCGTCTGGTTCTCTTTTGTTACTTTTGTCCGGCTGCCTGCGAGCAGGATCTGTACCTTATGGCCTTTCAGATGCAGCAGTCTCGCCATGACCAGCCCGTCTGCTCCGTTATTACCGGAGCCGCATACGACCAGAAACCGGTTTCCGGTCCCCAGTCCTCCATGCTCTAATTCCTCTACAGCAGCCATCGCCGCGCGCTCAATGAGCACGAGCGACGGCATTCCGAACACTTCCATCGTGTTCGTATCATACTGCTGCATTTCCCCTTTTTTTACAAGGTATTTCAAACCGTTTTCACCTCTTTTTCACAGACAATGCCTGCCGGATCTGCAGCATGTGCGCTTAGAATACTACTTCCGGTGTAAAGCACAGATAACCATCCTCATCACTCAGATTGCGGACGATCCTGTGATCCTCATCCTTGCCATTGTAGACATACAGATTGTCATTCTTCTCATATACGATCCGGTTCGCGTTAATGTAGGAATAATTCTGAACATCCTTGCCGATCTTGGTATCTGTTCCGTTGCCGTCAAACAGTCGCAGATCCATATCTTCATAATCCTTGTATGCACATATATTACCGTCTGCATATACATTGAACTGATAGTTAGAAATATTCTTGGCGAGTGTGGTGCTCTTCTGATTCTTGTACACGCACAGATCACCATACTCATCATCATCGGTCATATAATAATAGCTGTCACCGACCCATGACCCGCGGAATACATCGCCATTGATCTCGCCTGCCTCGTTGAGACCATCTGCCGTCACATCATAATCATAGATTGCGGAATCGCCGTCTTCATTGACCCAGATAATCGCTGTTTTACCATTTTCGGATACCTGCATGCCATCAACGTTGATATCCATCTCCTGTTCCTTGGTGCCTACCATGACATAACAGGTCTCATCTGACTGTGTATCCGATTCTTCGTCATCATAGTCCTCAGTGTCCAGATCCTCATCGCTATCATCATATCCGTAATCTGCATTCAGCCATTCGCGGACAGAATCCGTGTTATAGACATTATCGATCGAGATCTTGTTACTTAATGCCCCATCATCTGAAGCCGCTTTCCGATAATACAGGATCTGATGATCATTGTCGACGCCAAGAGAGACAGTGTCTACGGATTCTACCAGTTCCTGCTCATCTGAGCCCTGATTCCAGACATACAGATCAGAATAATTCCATGTATAGGTCTCATCCTTCAATGCACTGCGCAGTTCATCACGTTCCGTGGCACTCTCATATGCATCCTGATCAGCATAATAGCTGTCCCAGTCGCAGGTATACCATTTTTCCGGTGCAGGATCAAAATAGTAATCCTGATCATCATCCTCGTTATAATACTCATCCATCTGCAGTGTATCACTCCAATACGTTCTGTCAGCCAGATAGCTGTAACGATCCTCCGGAAATTCTGCCAGGAAGTTCTGTGCTACCTCAGACAATGCGGTTGACTCAGGCACCTCTGTCAGATAATCAACCGCATCCGGCTCGCCACCAACCGACTGATCCTCTGACAGATAAGGATCATCCACAAAATCATACAATGTTTTTTCTATGCTGCGTTCACGGATAAAATAGATCCGTTTATTTTTCACAGAGGCATCGACAACACTGTCTACACCGTTTAAGACGCGCTCTTCCTCGCCGTCTTTATTGACCAGATAGACTTCATCACCATCTTCTACATAACAGCTGCCTGTCTCATAGTCGAAGTCAAGTGCATATGCATTTTTGATGATACAGTCCCCATCGCCGGAAGCAGTATCATAATAGTAATATGACGGATCATCGTCATCGTCACGATATACGTTGTAGTAGATCGTATCTGCATTGTAATAATAATCAGAAACTTCGTCATCAATATCGGTCTCTTCCTTGCCGTCATAATAGTAGAGCGTACGATCATTGTCACGATAGATGAGTCTCTCATCATCCATCAACGTATAATCCATGACCTTTGTATCGATTTCCTGAATATAGTTGGAGTTATTCTTGGAATCTGCCTTTAATCTGGCCAGTTCCACGCGGCATAACGTGCTGCGGTCGTCCAATTTCTGATAATACAGGTACTTTCCGCTCGGTGAGAACTCATATAACCAGTAGTTATCATCTCTTGTCTCATCGATCTCGATCGGATCAGCATCTTTATCCATATTCGGGATGTAATACAGCACACCGTCCTGCTCATAGACCAGTTTCTTTTCATTTGAGTCTGTGCTGCCACTGCCACGCTTCATAAACATAACAACGAGTACGGCTGCGACTGCGATCACAACCACTGCGATGATTCCGATCAGACGGTACTTCTTTTTCGTATCCGGATCAGATACTGTCTGTGCATCCTTCCCTGTATCAGAAACCGTCTGCTGTTCTGTTGATTTCTGCGCTGTTTTCTTTGCTTCCTGCGTCGCAGTTTCCTGAACAGGTGTCGGCTCCGGATTACCCGTGCTGTTTTCCTGCTGCGGGATCTCTATTTCATCAAGGATCTCCTCATCGACAGTCACTGTCGGCAGATCCTCCTGCACCATTTCTGATACCTTTTTGCCGCAGCCGGTACAAAACAGGCTACCCTCTTCAATCTCAGTTCCGCAATTAGAACATTTCATAACAATTCACTCCTTCATATGTATCTTTTTTATATACAATATTTCTATCTTATAACGGTCATACAACCGGTAAAGATCTTATAATTCTGCTTCGTAACTCTTGATCAGGTCACGATTGTATTTTTCGACCTTGTTTAATGTATCCTCATCAAAATCATCTGCTTTGATCGTCGGTGTATACCATGCTTTGGACATAAAATGCTCCTGCAGATCCTCGGAGGTAAACTCTCTGCCGTGTCTCGCATACAGCTCATTACGCGCCAGGCGCAACAGCTTTGCGTTATCCTTGATCGGTTCGAGATCTGCCGCTGTCAGTTTCCGGGTGTCACTGTCCGGGAATACAAAATCCGCGTCCTCAGATATGCCGCCGCCACGATTTACACTCTCGTACATGTCCATGAAATCATTCGCGGCTTTTTTGTCATAGAGACAGTCATCTCCGGTCAGACGCACGACCTCCAGCTGGCCAAAGACCACGCCATTCGGCTTGTTATACCAATCTGTGAAATCAAAGGACGCATCTACACGCAGTTCATATCCCATGAATACCTTGACATCACGATCCATCGCCGCATATAGTTCCTCCTGCGGTGCAGAGGTGATCGCGAGTCCTGCATCCTGACCCGCACGCACCATACGCGGTTCTTCCTCATACAGATCGGAACCAGCATAGCCGTAATCGACACATTTTTTATAAGCATGATCGGTGCAGGTGTACGCGACGATCACTCCGTGATCTCCGTCAGCATAATGGCTGTAGCAGGAAGCAACCTCGCCTATCAGATTCCAGCCGTCTGATGTCTGTTTCAGGTATGCGACACCGGTACTGTTGTCAGCCGCCATGCCTTCCATCAGCAGCAGACCATCCGCTTTCTCAACAACCGCTCCATCCTCAACCGTATAGACATCCGCATACGTCTTCTCAAAATCATCCTCAGAGCGTACGACTACCAGATCCTCGACGCCGTCTCCACTGATATCCTGGATGATCGCCCCCATCAGGCCGATCACACCGTATTTCTGCTCACCGTCTTCTGTCTTTATCACATCATAAGAAGCGCCCCTTGCATCTTTGAGATCCTCTGACAGTTCCTCGTATTTCTGCTGCAGCAGTTCTACATTCGATGCATCTGACACATCTGCAGTGTCTGTATCATCAGAGATATCATCTGCCGGTTCCTGATCTGTGTCATCCTGAGCCGTTTCGTCATCTGCATGCGAATCATCTGTCACCTCTGATCCTGCGTCTGTCCGGGCATCGTCGCCACGATTGCCAAACAACGTGAATTTCAAAACGAGTACCACGATCAATACTACCACGAGCACAGCCACCCCTGCGATCACAGGTACATAAGTCTTTTCCTCACTCTGCTCCTTTTTTACCGGCTGTTCTTTTTTTACCGGTTGCTCCTTTTGAACCGCTTTCTTCGGCAGTTCTGTCTCCGGCTCCACCTTCTGTTGCGGCTGCTTTATAGGTGCACCACATGAGCCGCAGAATTTCTGTCCCGGCCCCACCTCGGAACCACACTTTGCACAAAACATCCTCTTTTGCCTCTTTTCCCTTTTATTTTTCTGTAACTATCCCAAACTCTGTAATATATGTATCTACTCCATTTGCAATGCCCGTCACAATGCTGTTCTGATACGAATCATCTGCCAGTTTCTGATCTTCTGCCGGATTGGTCATATAACCGACCTCCACGATCGTCACAGGCACCTGGCATCAGTTGATCCCGCTCATGGTATCCGTCTCCCAGACACGTTCCTTCCGGCATCCGGTCTGATCTACGAGCGCATCCAGCACACAGTCTGACAACGCCCGGCTCTGTTCATACCACTTTGCATTATAAGGATTGTCCGGTGTCTGGCAGATCGTCATCGCACCATTCGCCGAAGAATTCTCGGCGCCATTCGCATGGATGCGGATAAATGCATCGGCACCTGCATCGTTTGCGATCTGCGCACGCTCACTGTTGCTGATATCCACATCATTTTCCGTGCGTACCATCAATACCTCATAGCCGCGATCCTCCAGCTCTGTCTGCAGCTTTTTGGCGAGGATCAGTGTCAGCTCATACTCAGCCATACCGCTCGACACGCCCGATGTACCCGCTGCGACCTTGGCCTTTGTCTCGGAAGCACCCGGACCGATCGGCTCCTGTCCCGAGTTCTGATGCATCTGATGCCCAGCATCGATCACGATGAGCCCCTGTGATACTTCCGGTTCCCCGATGGGTTCTTCCGGTTCGGTATCAGGCTCTTCCGGGTCTGCCACAGGTTCTTCTGTGTCCGGCTGTTCTATGGAATCCTGCGAATCCTGCGCGTCCAGTTCTGCATCCTCGGAGTCGAGTTCTTCCTTATCAGTCTCTGCAGGTGGTATGGATACGATCTCCGTCTCTGATATCTGCGCTGTATCCTGCGCAGCGCATCCGCTAAGCATCAGCACTGCCAGCAGAAGAGGCATCAAAATTCTCTTTTTTGTGTTCTTCATCGACTCCATCACCCTTTTTCGTTACTGACCCATCCGGTTTCCCATCGGTTTTCTTTTGCGGAGGATCCTCCGTATGCGCTGCATCTGTATGTTTTGTCTGACTGTCCGGCGTCTGTGCCGGTTCCTTTTTCTTCGGTTTCTCCAGCAAGACACTCAGATCGATATCATCATTGTCCAGATCAAACACATCCATCATCTGCGCGCCAAAGATATCATGCATATATGCATAGATCTGACGGCTGTTGATCTCCCTGTTCTGTTTTCGGATAATATTCTTCTTCAGATCGATACGCACCTGTGTGATCCAGTCCGTTACCTCTCTGATCTCTGCCACATTGGTGCGCAGATTGGCATAACAGTATCTGACGGTCAGCAGCATGAGTTCCTTGTTGACACGTCCGATCTCACGCGGCAGATCAAGCAGTTCGTCTTCATGCGCCTCTAGTTTTTCATTGATTTCATCGATCAGACGCTTATCCTCATCGAGTTTTTTCGAACTGATACGCCCCTCATTTTCTTCGTGCGTACCTTCCATATTCTCAACGATATTGCCCATCAGCTTTGTCTTTAGCTTTTTCAGTTCCTTGATCTCATTGTTCAGCTGTCCCTGATGCTTGAGCAGATCATTCAGTTCCTGCTCACATTCCACTACATCATCCGGCTTTCCTTTGAGCGCAGACAGCTTATGCCATTTCTGATCCAGGATACAGACCGGTATCCTCTTATTTTGCAAAAAAACGGAAAAATCCTTATTCTCTGCCATGCAATGATCAACCTTCTTTTTCCTTTGTGTGTTTGACCGTGTTATAAGATAACTGCATCAGACTGTCCGACAGATGGACGTTCTCCACGATCACGTCCGCATCGAGCAGTTCCAGATCCACATGCGCAAAATTCGAGATTGCATGGACACCGAGACTCACGAGTTGGTCCGCGATCGACGCTGCCTCGGATTTTGGCATGGTCAGCGTCGCGATGTCCACGTGATGTGCCTTCACATATCCTGACAGATCCGATAACGGCAGGATCGGTATGCCCCTGACATTCTGCCCGATCAGTTCCGGATCCACATCAAATAATGCACGGATCATAAATCCGAGCTTTTCGAATTTTACATAATTTGCCAGCGCCTGTCCCAGATGACCTGCACCGATGATGATCACATCATGTGTCGTATTGAGTCCAAGGATCTTACCGATCTCTTCATATAAATACTTCACATTATAACCATAGCCCTGTTGTCCGAAACCTCCGAAATTGTTCAGATCCTGTCTGATCTGGGATGCCGTGACATTCATACGGCTGCTCAGATCATTGGATGATATACGTTCTACGCCTGCATCCAACAGATCGCCCAGATATCTGTAATAACGCGGCATCCGACGGATAACCGCCTGTGAAATCCCCTTTTCTTCCATCTTCTAAGCTT